>ENA-UONV01001842-UONV01001842.1-human-gut-metagenome-genome-assembly--contig:-CS4-NODE-1842-length-17169-cov-4.763352_pt1 | contig 17169 bp, 13 predicted proteins | sample MGYA00242461_ERZ724008 | MGnify/ENA metagenome assembly ERZ724008 | reverse complement strand
GAATTATGCTTTGCAGAGCTTCAACGGTAGAAGATTTAAGCAACCTCTGAAATTGCTCCTTTTGTGATTTCTGCTCTGCGGTTTGCTTAGGTCTGCCCTTTGGATTACCGCTTTGTCCTTTAGCATAAGGCATAGAAAAATCACTCCTTCCTACATATCATAGATGTTCACGCTCCTTGTTGTAGGATTCCAGTTCTCTATGAATTTCTGTTTTACTTTGTCTTGTGAGAGATGAGATAAAATCTCTTGTTTTTCCTGTATCTCTGCTTTGAGAGATTCAATCAGCATATTGTAAGCCTGTGTTCCCGTTCTGGGTTTGTGCTTCAATGTAATGTCTGCTGATATGCGTTCTACCTGCATTAGTGAACACCCCCTTACTGTTAATGTACTGTTATCTGTTTGTGTATCTGTCTCATATAATTATGGACAAGATTTGATTTTTGCAATTTGCTCAAATGCCTTGTGAAACACCTTTTACACCCCAATGAATGGTGGTTTATGCTCAATTTATGAGATTTTCAGTTTTTCAAGTTTGGGGTCGCAGGGTAACAATTTTTATAGCCTTTTTGACCCTGTTTTAACCTAATGAATTGTGCATGAGTTTTAGCGTTTTAAGCACATCAGAGGGAAGCCCGAACTTTTCATTATTACGATAGTATGATACCATTCGCTTTGAACTGTCTGACATTTTCCTAAACGCATACCACTTTTTCAAGGCCTTGCGTAATACCTCAATATCTACAATCAATTCTTTGCACTTAATCAATGTGTTACTGATTTCGTTTCCAGAATCAGATTGAGTCAAGGTCTCAAATACATCTTGCACACAAGCATTCAGCATAGGCGTAATATTCTTTTTGCATATCTCGTCAAAGGTTTCTTGGTACTGGTCAATCAGCGTTTTGATTGCTTTCCTTGTGAGAATGTCCTCTAATGATTTCTTGCTTGAATACATACGGTCAAGCATTCTGTCTAGGAACACCAATTCCACACGAATCAGATTTGACTCAACCTTAAGATTGCCTGCTTGCCTTTGCTGAAAGGTTTTGTCATACACCTTTAACACCCATTCATGGGGCTTGGTTGTTGTGATTCCTCGTTCTGGTTTCCTGTGTGTTTTTCCGTTTGGGTCGGTTTCCTTATAAACAGTAACCTTTGCAAATGACCTTTCAAACAATCTAATCACATCCTTTGGCTTACAATCCCCAACGCATTTTATCGTTAGATTGCACTCCATTTTTGTGACACTCATCATTGAGAGAAATTCATCAGAATACTTATCCTTTAAGTGCTTTTGCAAATATGACCTCATGTGCTCAATGACTTGGTTTCTTACCAATTCGATTTTAATACAATCAGATAGTTGAAATGGCTGCACATTGTTTGGCCTGATTGCGTTAGGCAAATTCACATAAGCAGACAGTTTGCCACCCCAACAAGATATTTTCATTATGTCATTTCCAGATTCATTCGTAAGATTTTCCTCTGGAAGATTTATGCTCTCTAAGCCTTTTATTGTAAGTTGCAGTTGAAAATTCATTCCGTCTGCACCTTGTAGTTTTTTCTTTCCCATTTTCACACCTCGCCCATTGCTTTCTTTATGTCTTTGATTATTGAAGCTGTTTCCTTGATAATTGCTTCGATTAAAGCAATGTAGCTTTCAGCATAATAATTTCTTTCGTCAGTCTTTGCTCCGTTCATATTCAATACCTCACATTCTTTGCTCACATATATTCATCAATGCAATTCACATCAATGCTGTTCAAGATTTCCCTTAACTTGATAAACTCTTCCTTAGAGAAAGTGATACCACGCAAAGGATATTGCAATCCGTCTCTGTCAGATACTCGCCATGCTCTAATATCAAACACAGGCTTCTTGTCGTTCCACTTTACAATCGACACTTCCTTTGAGAATCCACGAAAGCCCACCATGATAGTGTCAATATGTTCCTTTACTTCGTACTCAGTAACCTTACCAGCATTACACGCAAATTCATGCTTATTTGTTTTGTTATCCTTTTTCCTTGTTCCTTTCGTTTTGTTTTTAGGCAATAAAAAAGAGAAGCCAGTTAAACCTCGTCTAAAGGTAACTTTGCTTCTCTAAGCATTCAAAATATTAAATTAACTGGTCTTTTCTGACCTGTATATATTATACCACAGTATTTTCTGAAAGTACATAGGTTAAATGAACTTTTTCCTTATTATTCTGACAATTTCTTTTAGGTTCATTTTATATATAATCCTCAGATTAACCAGATTAACCCCAGATTGATTTTAATGGATTAACCTATATTTATGTATCCTATTCCTAAAAATCAATTCTGGATTATCTGGGAACTTCTGATAATACCTCTTAAATAAACAGTAATAGAATAGTATAAAGTTGTTTTGATTGTCTGTAAAATACAAAGAAATTTAAGGGCAAATAAACCGAAACTCATTTGTTCGGTTTTGCATTATGCAGTATGAGAGATAATTGTCTGAAAAGCCTTTAACTGCAATACTTTGTTGACCTTTTCTGCCTTGCAAAAAGTAAAACTCAATGCTATGCTTTTTCTATATTGCTTGTGATGTCAGTATTACGCTTGCTAAACAAACAAGCACAATCTGGAAAAAACTGTTTTCAAGCCTGCTTGCCATAATGCTCGTCTTAGGTCTTTTAACCTCATGCGCGGGCGGAGACAAGCCCTACAGCGGCTACACCGAGATATGCGACACCGAATCATACCGCGAGAATATTGTGTCCATACCGGCTGATTTTACCAACTTCTCAATTGGAAAGTACACGAATATCTATGCCTCATATAACGACTCGATATGCAGATTTTCAGGCGGCGAGCTGGATTTTACATATCAGAACACCACCGGCTTTAGTGCTCCATACTACTATGACGGATATATCTATGCCGTTTCAAACGGATATCTATATAAGATTGACAGCAGCAGAAAGGGTACGATAACACAGATAAGTGACAAGATGGACGGCGTTGGCGCAAACTGCGTCGTTGTTAACAGCGACTTTGCCCTTGTCACGCTGCATCACTATAACGAGAATAACAGGTTTTCTGTTAAGCTTATGCGGGTTGAACTTTCGAGCGGCAAGGCAACCGAACTCAGTCTCGGCTCGGAACAGCGGCTTTACTGTTCGGCGGGCGGAGTTATGTATGTCTACGCGAAAGAGACCGTTGACCGCAAAACCGTCTATTCTCTTTATGAGATTCCCACCGAGGGCGAACCTATTTACATCTGCGATATGACCGATGTCGGCACCACTCCCCGATTTGTCCTTGAAGACGGCGTATTCTACTATGCAAACGGAATGGGAGATTTGTGCGGAAAATCGCTTATAACAGGCGATATCTCCACCATTTCTGCCGACGCAGGAATTTACGGCATGGGCGAATATTCTGAAAGCGGCATGGCTTTTTCAGAGGGCAACATCTTCTACTACAACGGCTATACGGCAAGCATTGAGTCGGTTTATATCCCGAGCTCAGGGCTTTCGGGCAAAAGTCTTGTCAAGATATGCGCACCGCACAAGCAGGCTGTTGCGCATATCGATATCGACGCTTTGGCTCGGTACACAGACGCTGAGCTGAGCTATACAGACCTCAGCGAGGATGAAATCGCGCTGAAAATCCTTGCAGGAGACAGCGACGTTGACATCTACTTCATCTCTTCTCCGCTGGCAAGAAAGCTGATGGAAAAGAATGTATACGCTCCGATTGAATCGGATGTTGTCAGAAGCTTTAACGAGAGCTGCTTTGACTACATCGGGGACGCCTGCATTGCCGAAAACGGCGATATTGCACTTATGCCTGTTTCAAACTACGTCTTGGGGATCGTGTACCCTACTGCTTCCTTAGAGGAAGCCGACATCAAGCGCGAGGAGCTTTTTTTTGCATAGGCAAGAAGCGAGTGTGCGCCGTTCCATGCATTGTCCGTCCACGGCTCGCCGACTGTTTCCGAAAGGTAATGACGGATATTTTCAGGCTGTGCCGTATCCTCGCCGAAGAAGAATTTATTGTCGGATGCATCGTTGACATATTCGTTTTTGACAAGCATACCGCTGTCGGCAAGAGGCGCCAGATTAACAGGCTCGCCGCTTTCTGCGATACTCGGTCGCAGGACGGTACCGTTTGCCGGATGACCGTTTTCGTTCATGCCGAGATACCACTGTCCCATCAACTCACCGCTGTTATCGCTGAAATCGCCGTTTATGAACAGATTGTCCCCCACCGGCTTGTAGCCCTTTCCGTCGTAGACAATTGTATCGTCTTCATTCGTCCCGATAAATGCGAGCCTGATCTCCTCGGCAGGCTCAAATACCGCAAACACCTCGGTGTCGCCGTCGATGGTTATATCCGTGCTGTAGACGTTGTAGTCCTTTGTTTCAAGACTCGCGGCGATGTCTTTGCTGTTTACCAGAAGCTTTTTGATGCTTCCTTCCGGATACAGCTTCAGCGTGACATTCTCCCCCGCTGCGGCGCGGTTTTTGCTTGCAGTCACATATCCGCCCGACGTTGAAACAGCATTAATGCGATACTGCACCTTGTCCGGCTCGGCTTCGACAACCGCTGGGGTGATTACAAATCTGTCGAAATTGGGAGTGAAGTTTTCAAGCACGTTAGTGCCCGGGGTGGACTGCGAACCGCCCCACAGCACGTGACGTCTGTCGTCGTTATATATGCGAATTTTGTTCTCCCCTTCTTTTAGCTTGACGGTAACGGTCTTTTCCAAAAACGTGTCGTCTGAGAAGGTGTTCGGGATGAAATAATGCCCTGCCGGTTCGCCGTTTACTTCTATAACGGCGTCGCGGTCCACAATTTTTATGTTATATGTGTGCGTTCCGCATAGGTCGTTGTTAGAATGGAAAATTGTGAGCTTATATAATCCTTCAGCGTCCGCATTGCAGGAAAACTCCAGATATTCGCCTTCCGCATTCATTTCTTTCACATAAACCGTATCGCCGGATTCGGCTGTTGAAAAGCTTCCGTCTGCTGTTTCTGCTTCTATTGTGGTTGTAAGGTCAAGGCTGCTTTTTGTCACCGTCATGCTGTCAAGCGAGATGTCGGTATCGGCGTCAATATCGATTATGTTTATTCCTTTGCGCAGAAATACCGTTGTCCAAGCGTTCGTCCAGCTTTTTGAAGCCGATAATGAGACCTCCGTCAGAAGCGAATCGAAGCTTTTGTTTGTGTTGTCTGAAAATACCCTTATACTGCCGTCGCTGTCGGAACGGTATCTGAAACCAAGATGGTAAAGACCGCTGTTTTCCACATCAACAGTAAACCTAATGCCGCCGCCCTCGTCAACCTGCGACGACGAAAGTCCGGTAACATAGCCGCTGCCGGTAAAGCCCTTGTATTCGCTGCCGACCTCAGCCCGCAAAGCACTGCCGAAGCTGTTGAAATCAGCGTTTTCAGCCTCGAAGCTGCGGCAGTACTCCGGCACTCCATCTTTGTATGCTCCGGCATACGAAACATAAAGTGCATCGTGGAAGCCGCCCTCGTCACCGCTGTACATGATTGCCACCGTGTGCCGTCCTGCGGTCAGGTCGGCATACCGAACTGCGTCGCCCTCCATCGAATAAAACAGCGTATTCGGCAAAAACAGCTCGCTCTTATCGCCGTCTATTATAAGTGACTGAGTGATGTTCTTGGGGTTATGCGTCGCGGAGTTGTTGCGCGTTGAGCCCACGCCGTTTCCGTAGATAAATTCAAGCCTGTAAAGTCCGTCCATGGGGACATCAATGTTATAAACAATGCCGTCGCCGTCTTCGTCTATGCCGCCTATGCGCTTTCCGCCCGAGCAGTAATAGGGCGGATACTCAACAGGACTGCTCTGTTCGTCGGTTATGAGGCTGCCTTTTAAGACCGCGTTCTCAGCCTCGTAAACAGCCCGAAAGCTGCCGATTGCCGGAGCGGATATATCCTCATCTGTATTTGTGACTGTAAGTCTGTACGCAGTCGAAAACTTCACGTCGGAAAGCAGTATATCAACCTTGCCGTTGGTCACCGGAAACACTCCGTCAAGGACAGTATCGGGCTCATACTGAGCGCCGTGATATCCGGTAAAATTGGATGCTTCGACAGTGACACGAACGCGGTCGGCATTTTTGAAGGCTTCGGTTTTGTCAAGACCTTCAAGCCTTACCGCGGCTTCTCCGTCGGTGCCGCCGCACAAAACCGAAATGCTCTTTTTGCCGTCGTCTATCGAAGCGATTCCGTAGAAGCCCTCTTTGCCGGTGTTCAGCGCGGACAGCTCAAGCGTTTCTCCGCTCATATCGCCGTACCATTTGTACACCCACCATGCTCCGTTGCCCTGATTTGAGTCGGCGGCAAGGTCGTTTAAATTATTTGCCTGATGCCAGAACGGCAGACAGCCGTATACACGGTTTTCTTCAAGGCGGGCTATCCAGTTGACAAGCCTGCCCGGAACTCCGCAGTCGCAGAAATCGGCATATTCGTTTATTACTACCTGCTTTTCCTCAATGCCAAGCTCGGCACAGATGCTTCTGTAATCGGCAATATGCTTATCCATATTTGAAAGACTGCTTACCGCCAGCTCGTGCCACGTCACAACGTTCGGCATACAATCGTTTTCGGTGCAGAACTGCAAAAAGCTTGCCATGCCGTTGTGACCTCTGTAGCTTGAATCGTTGGGACCGGCAATCGAAGCGTTGGGGTCGGAGGCTTTTATCGAGTCATAATAGATTTTCCATGCGTCGTTGAAATCGGGGACACCGTTGACAGGTGTTCCCTCGTTTATCGGTATATAAACGATTCTGCTGTCGATGTCGGGGTATTTTCCACGCATGCCGTCCTTCCACTCGGCAACTGCCGGGGCTATTATATTTTTCAGCACAACGCCGTAGTCGTGAGCCTTTGCGGTCACTCCGAACACTCCGTAGTAGTTGGAGCAGTACATCTGAACCTGCTCGCCACCTGCAAGAAAGAACTCCTCCGCGACGTCCAGAGCGTCGCCGTAGGGGTGTTCAGTGCCGAGCGCACCTTTTGTGGCAAGAACCTTTGGCTTAAGTGGAGTCAACGTGTTCACGTCGGGAACGCCCTCGTTGCTTATGCCGTAAAGAAAGCCTGCGCTTCCGTGAATGATTTCATGGTCGCGGCTGTTTACGTCAACAACAAGCGTTGGAGCGTCTGAAGGCACTTCTATGAGAGGAATATATTCCTCCTCGGCTTTGCCGGGCGCGCAGCCCGATATCATGCCGAGCAGCACTGCCACAATGATTATAAACGACAATGCTCTGACAGAACGCAGGTTATTATTCATTATATTTTCCTCCTGAACAGTTTATATTTCTGTAATTAATCATCCCTATTAAGACAGCCGCCCTGCAAAATATCACAGAGCGGCGGTCTTGATTGAAGGTCATCTAGTTAGTATTATAAATTAATTAAATCAATGGCAGGATGTTTTTACTCCATCTCGCGTATCTGCTTGTTAAGATCGTCAAGGTAATATTGTAGCTTATCAGCGTTGTCTTCCTTTCGCTTGCCCCAAGAGGAATCCGAACCCATTCTTGTGTAGTTGAACAGGGTATCCACAACCGGAGCTGCGTCTCCCAGACCGTTTTCAAACATTACAAGGGTGTTGTGAGAGTTTACTATTTCATACATGGTGTCCCACATTTCAAGCATTTCCTCTGTCCAGCCCTTCTTTTCCTTAAGCTGAACGCGGTCGATGTTTACAACCGTCGGGTCAACCGTCTTAAAGCGGTCGCAGGCGGCTAACAGTCCTACGGCTTCGGGATTCGGCGCGCCCAAAATAAGATTGTAGCCCTTGATTTTAGAGTCGATGTAATACTCGCCGTCGCCATTGGGATCTCTCGGAACAGGAACTATCATCAGCTCGCCGCCCCTTATGTCTCCGAAAATCTGGTCGTATTCCTCAGCACTTCTGCGCTCGTCGAATATGTACCAAGGACCCATGGCAAACAGGGTTTTGCCCTCCTTCATTCCGCCGCCCTCGGCACCGTAGTTCATCGCCCAGCCGATTGTCCACGACGGGAAGTGAAGCTCGTTCTTCATCAACTCGTAAAGCCAGTCGGCGGCGCGCTCGATTCTTGGGTCGTCGAGATTCGATTTGTACTCGCCGGCTTCGGGGTCGTATTCAACAAGGAAGGTTCCGGTTGAGGTGAACAAAGCTTCCTCGGTGTGCCACGCGTTAAAGGCGTATCTGCCATCTTCGGGGTCGGTGAAGGTTTTTGACATATCCATCATCTTGTCCCATGTCCACTCGTTGTTGCGGAACAGCTCCGCAGGGTCTTCAAAGCCCCATTCGTCCATTATGCGGCGGTTGTATACTACCACGCAGTTTGCAATAACGTCGGTAACAAAGACATAGTGCTTGCCGTTGATTGAGAAGTAGTTATCCGCCATGTATTTCATGCCCGACCACAGCGGATCGTCGTAATCAACATAATCGTCTACCGGCTGGAACATACCCTTTATTGAATAGATCGGAAAGTCGGTTGCCCATGCGGCATAGAAGTCGGGGCTGTCGCCTGCAAGTATGAGGTTTGCAAGCGTATTCCATCTTTCGCCGAATACACACTCTATCCACTCGATATCGCAGCCGTAGCGTTCCTTGAAAGTCCAATAGCCGGTCTGAACCATTTCGGAGTCGGAATAGTTTTGCAGGTCGTTGCGATAGCCGTAAAGCTTGATTATAGTATCGCGGCACTCAACCTCTTCAACCTCCGGAAGATAGATGCCGGCGGCATTCAGTATTTTCTCGGAATCCTCGGTCGATAGCGTAAGCTGCACAACCTCGCGCTTCTATCTGTTTCCGCAGCCCACGAGAGAGCTGATTAGTATTGCTGCCAGCAGCAGTGATATTATTTTCTTTGCCATTTTGCGTCCTCCTTTATTCTGCAATAAATGATATTAAAATATTAACATTTACAAGTAGGTAAAACAATAACAATAATTCGCTAAAATATCCGAATAAAAGGTTTTTAAACTCTGAAAAGCAAATTCATCGGCTTAAGCCTGTATCATGCGCTTGCTTTTGCGATATTCTGTCGGAGTGATATTTGCAGCCAGCTTGAACTGCCGCGAAAAGTGAGCGGGGCTGTTATAGCCGCAGCGGCGAGATATTTCAGTTATCGGCATCCACGTTTCGGAAAGAAGGGTCATGCCGTATCTTATTCTTGCAGCTATGATGTCGGCTCCGCAGCATATCCCAAAAGTATTCTTATAAAGCTGCTGGAAATAGGTTTCGCTGACATAAAGCGTCTCCGCCATTGATTTTATCGTCCACTCCCGCTCCGGATGGGCATACATATCATATCTAAGTGAAATAAGCTTATCGGCATGAGGAGTTCCCAAGGATTTTTCTTTTGTCGCAATGGTCGCCACCTCTGAAAACATGGCATTGACAAGCATACAGCAAGAAAGATCACGTCCTCGGTTATATGCCACGTTTATAAGCCGCATATACCCTGCTATATCAACCTCATTGCCTATATAAATAGGGGTGTTTACAGGAAATCTGATGTCCTCGTCCGACTCGAAAACCATAGAGTCGTCGATATGCTCGCCATTATAAATATAAGAATATGGCGCTGAGTTGATATCAAAAAGTATCATGGTGTTAGGCATAGTGGCGGTTTCTTTGCCATCAAAGCTGAACACGGCTTTTGTTCTTATAAACAAGAACAGATAACAGTTGCTGCCGGCGCTGTAATAGCTCTCATAGCAGCGGTTGTGACAACGGTTAATATCAAGTTTTCGTATCGTAATCATAACACGCCTCACTCGTCTGCAAATCGTCAGATAAATCTTTTATAAGATATGCTCTGCTTGATGCCATTAAAAATGCAGTCATAACGATGATTAGCATAAAACTTGAATCTATTTATATTGCCGGATGCATACGTTTTCTTACATCAATATACCTCATATTGACACACTCGTCAAGAAATGATATTATAATAATAGCACAATATTAAACAGGAGTTGAGAGTTTTTGGCGTACTATAGCGATTTCCCGATTATAACAAATGAATCTAAGCTTCCACTGTATGTTATAAGCGTGGGCATGAACGAATGGCAGTATCACGTAATCCGGCAAGAGGGCTACGGAAACCATCAGATTATATATTGTACACGCGGCAGCGGAACATTGATTGTCAGCGGAAAGGTGCATCAGATAAATCCAAACATGGGATTTTTCCTTCCAAGTGACTGCCCTCATGAATACTATTCCAATGGTGATATATGGGACACTCATTGGATTTGTTTCAGTGGGTTTGCAGCAAATGAAATGCTCGAGCTGTTCAAGCTTGATAGGCCAAGAGTTTTTTCACTATATGAAACAAAGAATCTCGAACGCCTTATAAGGGGCATGCATGAGGCGATAAACTTTGACAGGTTTTACGGCACATATCGTGCATCGGGTCTTCTTTATCCGTTTATGATTGAAATCAACCGCCTTATCAATCTGCAGAAAAACAGCCGCGGAGCAATCAATCCAACTCTTGTACATGCTGTAGATTATATAAACATACATTTTTGCCGCAGTATTACTCTTGAAGAACTGAGCAGCGAGCTTGGAGTATCAAAACAATATATTTGCAGGCTGTTTAAAGACAATATGGGCGTCAGCCCTGTTGAGTATATCATGAAAAGACGAATCCATACAGCTAAAGAGCTGCTTGTATCAACAGACAGAAAAATTGAAGACATTGCTTATGAACTCGGATTTTGTTCATCAAGTTATTTTGAAAAAATATTCAAGCGTCACGAGGGAATATCCCCTGCAAAGTTCAGAAAGATGTAATAAATTCAAAGCCCACCCGCCTTGCGCCGGATCAGCTAAGCTCAACCGAAACAACCGAGCATTTGGGAAGCTTTATCGTAAGTTTTTCGCCGCTAAGCTTAACGTCCTTGCAGGCTTTCGGAGTAAGATTGTCGGGCTTGTCAAAATCGTTGAAGGCGTTATATTCTCCGGTGAGGATTTTCGCGCAGACGTTTTTATATTCCGCACGTGGAATAACGCAGTCGATATCAAAATCTTCATCCAAAGAAGCATTGGAAATTGTAATGTGCAGCTTGCCTTCGACATCAACCGAAGCCGACTGAGATATCGCCGGAAATCTGCCGTCCTCAGAATCAAGCTCTGAACATTTACAGTGGGAATATACCAGCTCGGCGTCCATATGCTCCTTATACATATCAAATACGTGATATGTCGGGGTTTTAACCATCCTGTCGCCCTCGGTGAGAAGTATCGCCTGAAGAACATTTACCATCTGCGCAATGTTAGCCATCTTTACCCTTTCGGAATGCTCGTTGAAGAGATTGAGGTTGATTGAAGCTATGATTGCGTCGCGCATGGTATTCTGCTGATACAGGAAGCCGGGATTTGTGCCCTTTATTACGTCCGTCCATATTCCCCACTCATCGACAATCAGACCGATCTTATTGTCGCCGTCGTATCGCTGCATAATGCCTTCCTGATCCTTTAGGATACGCTCCATGTACCATGTATGCTGTAGGGTCTTATAATACTCCTCCTTGCTGAAATCCACAGAATCACCCTTTGGTGAATTCCATCCGCCGTTAGGGATGGTATAATAGTGCAGAGACAGCCCCTGCATTGCCCATGGACCGACGTTTTTCATCATGCCCTCGGTCCAGTAAAGGTCGTTGCCGTTGGGTCCGCAGGCTATCTGCTGCTCGGCGCCTTGAGCAAAGGTGCGATACTGCCTATACAGATTTGAATAGAAATCAACGTTCATCGACCCTCCGCAGCCCCAGCTTTCGTTTCCGATTCCGAAATACTTTACCTTCCACGGCTTTTCGCGACCGTTTTTCTTTCTCAGCTCGGTCATCGGGCTATCGCTGTCCGAGGTCATATATTCAGCCCATTCAGCAGCCTCCTGAACCGTTCCCGAACCTAAATTCAGCGCAACATACGCTTCACATCCTATGAGCTCGCAGAAATCAAGAAATTCATGCGTGCCGAAGGAGTTGTCCTCGGTGACCCCTCCCCAGTTGACGTTTACTATCTTTTTTCTGTCCGCTTTACTGCCTATGCCGTCCTTCCAGTGGTATGTATCGGCAAAGCACCCACCCGGCCAGCGTATTACCGGAACCTTTATTGCCTTTAAGGCTTCGATAACGTCCTTTCTGTAGCCGCGGATATTGGGTATCGGCGAATCCTCGCCGACGTAAATCCCGCCGTATACGCACCTTCCGAGATGCTCGGCAAAGTGACCGTATATTTCCTTGTTGATTCTGGAAATCCTGTTTTCAATATCAACCGTCATTTTAATTGTGCTCATATTTTCCCTCCTCGATATTTTGTGGACTAAAACTGCTCTATCACCTTTGCGCCCTCGCGGACGTAGGCTATAAATTCATTTAACTCAGCCTTTGCTTTGACCGTTTTACCGCCGCTGACGACGGTTTTATCGGTCGTTCTTATCCAGTTTCCTTCGGGTAGATATACCTCCCTCTCGGTCTGTCCCTGCTCTAAAATCGGGGCAAACAGGATATCTTTGCCAAACATATACTGGTCGGAAAGGCGGTAGCAGTTTTCATCCTTGGGGAAATCGAAGAACATCGGGCGCATTATAGGCTCGCCGGTTTCGGATGTCCTTTCGGCACATTCGAGTATATACGGCTTTAGGCGATATCTTAGCTCGATAATCTCCTTGATGATGTTATACGCCGATTCGCCGAATTTCCAGATTTCGTTATAACCGCCGAAGTTGCAGATGATATCGGGATATTTGTCAACATAGTCCGACTGCTTTCTGCGGTCGCCGTGAAGCCTCATAACAGGGCAGAACAAGCCGAACTGGAACCATCTTACAACAAGCTCTCTGAAATAATCGCTTTCGGTATCCGCGCCGTGGAAGCCTCCGATATCCGAGTTCCACCATGGAATTCCGCACATAGCCATTGAAAGTCTCGATATCACGCTGTGACGAAGCGCCCAGAAGTCCGAGCCTATATCGCCGTTCCACACAAGCGCGCCGAATTTCTGACTGCCCGGGTATGCCGCGCGGGTAAGAAGGACGATTTCGTCCTCGCCCTCGGATTTCAGTCCGTCATAGAAGCATTTTGCGTAATAATACGGATACAAAAGCCCCGATTCAGCCATATTTCCGGCGTTAAGCCTGAAATTGCTCCACTGCTGAGGGTGAAGCTCAGGCTCTGCCTGATCCAGCCAGAAGGTGCGTATGCCGTACTTTATATAGGTTTTTTGAATCTGCTCCCACACGTAGTCGCGCGCTTCGGGGTTGGTCATATCAACATATGTCTGCTGACCGAAGAAATCAAAGGTGCCATACTGACCGTTTTCGGTGCGGACAAGCATATTGCGCTCGTTCATTTCCTGCCAGTTGCGGCTGTTGGGATTGATTGTCGGCCAGTATGAGACTATCGGGCGCATACCCATCTCTTTCAGCTCTTTTATCATACCCTCCGGATCCTGCCAGTACTTCGGGTCGAAATCGCAGTTGCCCTGCTCGGTCCAGTGGAAGAAGTCTATAACTATGGCGTCGACAGGAATTCCGCGCCTGTGGTATTCGCGCGCTGCCTCCACAAGATCCTCCTGCGACTTATATCGGCACTTCGACTGCCAGAAGCCCGCTGCCCACTGAGGCATTTTGGGAGCAAAGCCGGTAAGCCGGCAGTATGTATTCAGCACCTGCGCCGGAGTGTCTCCTACAAAGACAAGATAGTCAGCCTGATAGGAGCAATCCGCCGTCCAAACGGTGCGGTTCAGTCCGAATTCCACCTTTCCCGGGGAGGGGTTATTCCACAAAAAGCCGTAGCCCAGCGAGGAATATATTACCGGAAGGCTCGATTTTGTGTTTCGGTGTTCAAGATCATTGGTGCAGCCCTTGCGGTCGAAGAAGGTCTGCTGCTCCTGACCGAGACCGTAGATATGCTCGTCGCGCGCGGCAAATTTCATGCATATGCGGTAATTATCGCCGGAGATGTGGCTGTAGCGGGTAACAGCGTCCGCCTCTTCAACTGTCGAAAGGACCGTTTCGCCGTTTCTTTGAAATTCTATTTGGAAGCCCGACCAGTATTTTGTAAGAACAACCGTCAGGCTGCCGTTTTTAAGGATGCCGCGGTTTTCTTCAAGCTGCACCTCAGCCTGACAGTCCTCCGGGGCAAGAAGCGTCCACCTTTCATCGGATATGCGGGTGTTTCGTGATGCGCGCACCCTTGCGCAGTTCTTGCCGTATGGCTCAATGATAATGTTTTCATCACGGGTGGTGTAAAACAGCCCTTCGTTTTTATGCTGATGATTCCCATGCTGTCCTCCTTTATAGCTTTTGCTTTAATTTGATATTATTGTAGCATACATTTCTTATCTGCGCTTTCAGTATATTGACATTAAAATTAGTAAAATTGATTTTTTGCCGCATTATATCCATAGATATTTATTTTATATTGACTTACGCCTTAACAAAGTATAAAATAATGATATAAGGAGGGATAATATGGATTACACCCACGAAACATATTCACACGGCACAAAGTACTTCCCTATCGGGTTGCACAAGACCATAGTTCCGCCGAATTACTCGCTTGGAAGCGGCGCAAAATACTCAATTCTGTATTCGCACTGGCACACAGAATGCGAGCTTTTGTATCTTTCACGCGGGGAATGCGTTTTTGTCGTCGGCGGCGAGGAATACCCGCTGTCGGCAGGAGAGACCATATTTATTCCCGCAAACGTGCTTCATTCGGCATACCGAACCTCTAACAGCAGAGAAACCGTATTTTACGCGGCGGTGTTTTCTCACAAGCTTTTAAGCGAGCCTGCCGACATTATCTTTGAAAAGTATATTTCGCCGTCGATATCAGGTGAGCTGCGCATAAATACGGTGTTCAGAAGAAGCGAGCCTTGGCAGGCGGACGTTATTGACCTTTTGATAGAGATAATGTCGCTTTACGACTATTCGCCATACAACAATGATCCCATTTCGTGGAAGCACCCCGAGCTGTTTCTTAAAGGCGACGAGTACGGCGCAGAAATAACCGTCAAGGCGAATATCTTAAGAATATGGAAAATACTCATATGCCATGCTGAAAAAACAACTCAGCACAAGGGCGTTGGTCGTGCAAGCCTTGAGCGTGTCCGGCTTGCCATCGACTTTATCCATCAGCACTATTCCGAGCAGCTTACCCTTGAGAAGATTGCTTCTGAGGCATATATGAGCCGCGAATATTTCTCACGCGTGTTCAAGGAGCAGACACGTCAGACTCCTTTTGAATACCTCACCAACTACCGGATATCGCGCGCTATGGAGCTTTTGGAAAGCAGCGATATGAGCATAACCGAAATCGCGGGCAAATGCGGCTTTGCCCAGACCGGATATTTCAGCGTGAAATTCTCGGAAATCGCCGGATGCACACCATCGGCTTACAGAAAAGGCACAAGGCGCGACGAAAAATAATTGCACAAAAAATAATACATCCCTGAACAGTAATGGCACTGTTCTGGGATGTATTATATAAGGAAGAATACCCTCTTAGGAGAAATATATCGAATTATCTCTTTTTGGATACTACAACTGCGGCAAGTGCAACAGCTGCGGGGATTAATGCAAGAGTGATTCCGGTTTCCGGAACATTGGCAGTCTCGGCTGCTTCGGGAGCGGTTCCGGTCTGCTCAGTCTCTGCTGCGGGTGCAGGCTCGGTTTCGGGTTCGGTTGCTTCGGTGTTGTCTGCGGGAGCTTCGGCAGCGGGAGCAGGAACCTTGGAAATGATGATGTATGCCATGTTGATGGTTGCCTGATCGCTCTTGGCTTCAACGGTGATGTAGCCGTCTACAGGGGAAGCCTTGCCGTCAAGCCGGAATACCGCTTTGGTCTTAATAAACAACAACAGATATCCGCTTGAACCGCTGGTGTTGCGTATCTCAAATTTTTCATCATGCCAGCAGTTAAGCTCTAAAGTTCTTATTCTGATCATATCCCGCCTCACTCATCCGCAGTTTCGTTGGGATAAATCTTTTCGCGGACATATTCATACATTGCTTTTGTGGCTTTTGATGTGTTGCTGTAGCCATACCACACATCCTCGGTGCCGTCCGTCTGCGACCACACAAGTATGCCGCTCCAGCCGTTGTTGTAAAGGTCTTTATACTTGTCAGAAAGACTGAGGCTGATTTCGGCTTCGTCGTCGTTATGCGTTTCGCCGATAACGCAGGGCTTGCCGCCTTCAAGTCCGAACTCCTCGGGAGTTTTGCCCACTGAAGTTGAGAACCACGTCATCTGCCAATTATAATAATGTGTGCTGTAAAAGTCGAGATAGGCGTTTTCGTTTTCGCAGAGGGATTGCAGATACTCGTCAGAAACCTTGTCGCCCTCGTATTTTTCGGAGTTATATTTTATGATTCCAGTGCCGACGGTTACTAAAATATCGCTGTTTTCGTGAATCGTGGCTGCGCACTTGCCGAAGAAGTAGCTAAGATTTTCCCACGGAACCTTGCCGCACTCCTCGTTTTCGTATACCCAGTCAGGCTCGTTCATTATGTCTATCGAGAATACGTATTCGTTGTCGCCGAAGCGGTTGCAGAATTCCTTAACATACATCTCGGCATATTGGTCGCAGAATTCGCGATTTTTTACAAGCGACTGCCAGCGCGCACCGCTTCCTCCCCCGCCCTTGAAATGGTCGAAGGACAAAAGAGTCGCCATTACGTATACCTCATTCTCACGCGCAAGGTCAAACAGCTTTTCAAGATCCGTCCAGTGGGCTTCGTTGACCGATTTAACGCTGCCGTCGCCGCCAAGGTCGACAATGCTCTCGCCGGTGCAGTTGACCCAGATTCGCACGCAGTTGATTTTATCCTCTTTGAAGCGCTTGAATTCTCTTTCCCAGAAATCGACATCCATGTGTCCGTCAAAGTCGTTCCAGTTATGCCAAGGGGCGTTCATGCCGCTGAGCCAGAGTTCGTTGCCGTTGACTACAAGCTTTGTGCCGTCGACAGTCACCCTTGCGGAAGGCTTTTCGGCGGCTGCGCAGGAGCAGAACAGCATGATTACGGTGATTAATACCGCAGTGAGCTTTAATGTATATGATTTTATTGACATATCCATGCCTCCGATTGTGATTATATTGATAATATAAGTATATATTAAAAGAAAAATCGAGTCAATAACAATAAT
>ENA-UONV01001831-UONV01001831.1-human-gut-metagenome-genome-assembly--contig:-CS4-NODE-1831-length-17273-cov-5.090429_pt1 | contig 17273 bp, 16 predicted proteins | sample MGYA00242461_ERZ724008 | MGnify/ENA metagenome assembly ERZ724008 | reverse complement strand
GGTTTGATGGCTTTAACAGCCTTTATTCGCTTTAGAATCTTGATACAACAATACATAATAAAAGGATTGGTGATAAATATGAACATCTGGCACGACATCGCACCCGAAAGAATTACTCCGGAGGACTTTTTGGCTGTCGTTGAAATCGAAAAGGGCAGCAAGAAAAAGTATGAGCTTGACAAGCAGACAGGTCTTATCCGCTTGGACAGAATTTTATACACCTCCACCCACTATCCCGCTAACTACGGATTTATCCCACGCACCCTTGCCGACGACGGTGACCCGCTTGATGTCCTGCTTTTATGCAACGAGCCCTTACATCCGCTTGTTCTGGTGGAGTGCTATCCCATTGGCGTTATCACCATGCTTGACAACGGCAAGAACGACGAAAAAATCATCGCTATTCCGTTTGAAGACCCCAATTTCAACGCGTATCGCGGTATCGAAGCCCTGCCCAGCCACATCTTTGCCGAGATGAAGCACTTTTTCTCGGTATACAAGCAGCTTGAGGGCAAGGAGACTGCCGTCAACGAGGTTATGGGTCAGAAAGAGGCTGTAAGGATTATCCGCGAGTGCATTGACAGGTACAATCAGGTATACGGCGCAAAGGGCGAATCCTCAAAGTCAAAAAAAGAAGACAAAGTAAAAGTCTGACGCATTATCGCGCACCAGTCGCGCAAAAATAAAACAGGGAGGTAAAAGGCTACGAACAGGAAAATATCCCTCGGACTTGCGGTTTCGCTTATGGCAATAGCCGCCGCAATCACCTTTATAATTTCTACCAGCTATTCCATGAACCTATACAACGGTCTTGTTGCAGACGTTCAGCAGCGCGCCGAGATGTACACCAAGCTTGAGCAGATAGACACCTATGTCCGCGCCTATTACAACGGCTCCATCAACGAGGACAAGCTGATTGAATCCTTGGCGCAGGCATACATCAGCGTTTTAGGCTCGGACAGTGCCGAATATTACGACGCTGAGGCTTACACTCTTTACAAGGAGCATTTAAGCGGCACACACCTTGGAATCGGCATCTACGCCGACGAGGTTGGCGGCTGTCCGCTGATTACCGACGTTTTAGCAAACAGTCCCGCGGCGGCAGTAGGGGTGAGCATAGGTGACAGTATCGTTGAAATAAACGGTCAGAGCGTAATCGAAATGGGCTACGACAAGGCATACTCTATGCTCAGGGCAGAAAACGGCACTCCCTTAACCATCACCCTGCGCTCGGGGGGAGAGGACAGAACGGTAGACCTTACCTCGGTTCAGATGACAGTGGCGTCGGTCAAGGCGGTCAGCTTTGACGGCTACGGCTACATTAAGGTCTACGAATTTTCGGAGAGGACATACCAGCAGTTTATGGCTGCATACTCGATGCTTCTTTCCTCCGAAGACACCAAGGGTCTTATAATCGACCTGCGCAACAACGGCGGCATGATCTTTGAGCCGGTGTTCAACCTGCTCAACACCATACTTCCAAAGGATTCCATACCGTATATATCCACAAACCTTGCAGGGGAGGATACCAACGCCGACCCCGCTTCGGGCAACTACAGCACTAACCGTCCGATAACGGTGCTTGTAAATTCGCGGACTCAGGGACCGGCTGAGCTTTTGGCAGCTTCGCTTGCGGACAACTGCGGAGCGAGGATAATAGGCTCGCAGACGGCAGGAAACGCCCAGCTCCGCGAGACCTACGCGCTATACGACAACACTGCCATCGCCCTGCCGATAGCCACCCTGAAAGCCCCGCAGACCCAGTTTTCGGGCACAGGCATAAAGCCGGAGTATGAAGTGGTAATGCTTGCGGACACCGAAGCCGACCTGATCGCTTTAGACAGCGTCACCGACGGATGCATCAAAAAGGCGATAGAGGTGCTTTCGCAGACTGTGGCACAGAATTAAATGAGTTAAAAATCAGCTCCGCGGTAAAAATCGCGGAGCTGATTTTTATTATTCTGCCATATTGATAACAAGCAGATTGCACTTTTTTGCATATTTAACTGTATACGCCGTTCCTCCGGTCTTTTCTGTTAAATAGCAAACGCAAGCGTTGCTATTGTCAACTAAATGTCTGTTGCGCTTATACATACAATCCTTTGTATATTCATCAGAGATATATACAACTTTATCTGCGGCTTCCTTTATAACTTCATATACCCGTTTGTCCTCAGACGACCATTTGTCGGCTTGAGACAGGCACGGCAATACAAGAATCAGCCTGATATCGGGGTAATCGGATTTAAGATTCAGTACCGTTTTAGCCGCAAGAGTGTCAAACCCCAATGCGCCGCCTGCGATGAAATATGTATATCCGTCGTTTATCAGCTTAATAACTGTGTCTTTCAGCCGCCAAGCAAGCTGATTAAGCTGCTCAGACGATATTTTTCTATGTCCTGTAAAGCAGACTGTATTATTTTTTTGTTCCATTACGTATCACCTCAAATACTAAAAATATTAATAGTTTTATTTCAACATTTATAGTATATCATATTCAAAAATAAGTATCAATAGTCTATAGAAGAATGTAAACAATATTTATAGACTATATTTGAAGGGAATGATATATTATGAGCGAATTATCCGTTATTATCGGTCAGCGAATCCGCAATTACAGGATTCAGAATAATTTAAGCCAAGAAAAATTAGCCGAGCTTGCAAGCTGTCATCCCACATACATTGGTCAGCTTGAACGCGGTGAGAAAAACGCCACAATTGAAAGCATTGCAAGGATATCTTCTGCCCTCGATATTCCTCTTTCCCGATTGCTTGAAAAGCTCGGCGGGGGCAATGAGCCCGACAACATTCCGCTAAAATGCTATGAGTTTCTCTCCACAAAAACAAAGCCCGAGCAGGAGCAGCTTTATAATATACTTTTAGAGATAGACAGCTACAAAAACAAATAATATTACGTAAAAACAACCGCAGTGTAATACTAATTTCCGTCTAAAATGAATCCAAAACTCAGGCACCAAATCGCTTTATCGTGGATTTTGCGCCTGAGTTTTGGTACATTTTTAGACGTAAATAAGTATAAGAACTTTCACCCAACCACTGCGGTCTTTTATGTGCAATGTGTATTATTTCCCCAGCAATATCTTAGTCTTAAGTATTGCCAACTGAGTTTTGCTGTCGGGGATCTCATCGTTCATGACCATTTCGACCGCCCGCTCAAACGGGATTTTCACTACATCCACAAACTCGTCAGCATCAAGGTGCTGGCTTGAAAAGCTGAGACCCTCTGCCAGGTACATATATATAACCTCGGTGTCGTAGGCAACGGTGGGGTAGAGCTTGCCCAAGCAGGTGATCTTTTCAGCCGTGGCGCCGACCTCCTCTTTAAGCTCTCTTATTCCGCATGCAAGCGGCTCTTCGCCCTTTTCGCGCTTTCCTGCCGGTATCTCTAAAAGAACCGATTTGAAGGGATAACGGAACTGCCTTACAAACAATATCTCATTATTTTCGGTGAGTGGAAGCACACACACTCCGCCGCTGTGTTCTATAACCTCCCGCATTGCCTTTTCGCCGTTTTCAAGCAAGACGGTGTCTCTGTGAAGCCTGACCACTCTGCCCTCAAAAATCGGGGTTGTATCCAGTGTTTTTTCAAACAAATGCTCGATTTTTTCGTCCATTTTAATAAGCCTTTCCTTTCATCAGTCGATGTATCTTAAAACCGCGACAACTCTGCCTATAATCGAAACCTCGTTCAGAATTATCGGCTGCATGGTGTCGTTTTCGGGCTGGAGCCTATAATGACCGTTTTCCTTGTAAAAGCGCTTGACAGTCGCATCGGTGCCGTCGACAAGCGCTACCACTATCTGACCGTTCTCCGCGGTCGAGGTCTGCTCCACGATAATGGTATCGCCGTCTAAAATAGCGGCGTTTATCATCGACTCGCCCCTTACCTTCAGGGCAAAAAGCTTGCCGTCGTAGTGCTTGGAGGATTTAAAGCTTATGTACCCCTCGATATCCTCGATGGCGGTTATCGGCTGACCTGCCGTTACCGTTCCCAGAACGGGAACCTTTATGTTGTTGTCGTCCCCCGCCAGACGGATGGCGCGGTTAAGATTATCCCCCTTGCGCTCGATAAGACCTGCCTCCACCAGCTTGCCCAAGATTCTATGCACAGTGGAGGTGGATTTGATTCCCAGCTCTGCGCATATTTCGCGGACGGACGGCGTAAAACCGTCGCTCGCGCGCTGCTTAACGTATTCGTAAACAGCCATGTCCTTTTCGTTGAGTGCCATAATTACAGCCCTGCCTTTCCTTCAGGCTCGGAGTTTTTCAGCTCACAAGCCAGTCTTTTTGCGACCTTATATATATCCCCGCAGCCAAGGGTTATAACCATGTCTCCGGGTTTAAGCTCCTTTTTGAGATACTCCACACAGTCGTTAAAGCTTGGAGTGAGCACACCGTTTTCGAGCTTTTCTACAAGCTGACCCGCCGACACGCCGAAGGTATTTTTCTCGCGCGAACCCATGATGTCGGTGACGACCGCCTTATCCGCTATCGACAAAGCCGAAACGAAATCGTCCATAAGCATTGCCGTCCGAGAATAGGTAAACGGCTGATGCACCGCTATCAGACGCTTAAAGCCCAGCCCGCGCGCGGTTTTAAGGGTAGCTGCAACCTCGGCAGGATGGTGGGCATAGTCGTCAACAATAGTAACTCCTGCAACGTCGGCGATATGCTCGAACCTGCGTATTGCCCCCGCAAACTCAGCAAGACCCTTTGCAATACATTCGCAGCTTATCCCAAGATACCTCGCGGCGGCGGTGGCGGCGGTGGCATTTAGAACATTGTGCCTTCCGGGAACGCGTATCACGGCGTCAAGCAGCTTATCTCCCTTATAATAAACGGTGAACCATGTTTTAAGACCCTCGGTTTTGGTTATAACAGGGTAGTAGTCGTTGGATTCACCCCAGCCGAAGGTTATCATGTCTTTGCCGGAGATATCCTTAACTGCGTCCAGCGTGTTTTCATCGTCGCCGTTATATACGACGCATTTTGAGGCGTTGGAGGCGAATTTTGTGAACGAGTGCTTTAAATTCTCAAGCGTTTTGAAGTAATCTAAATGATCCTCGTCGATATTTAAAATCAGCGCGACATCGGGGTAGAGCTTTAAAAATGTGTCCACAAACTCGCAGGATTCGCAGACCATGATATCGCTTTTGCCGTATCTTCCCGACCCGCCTATAGACTTAAGCTTGCCGCCCAGAACGCAGCCGAAGTCGCAGCCGCTCTCCAAAAAAATCTGGGCAAGCATAGAGGAAGTGGTAGTTTTGCCGTGCGTTCCCGAAACGCAGACGGCGTTTTTGTACCAGCTTGTAACCAAGCCTAAAAGGTCCTTTCTCTCCAGAACCGGCACTCCGCTTTCCTTGGCAGCGATAAGCTCGGGGTTGTCTGCCATTATCGCGGCGGTGTGAACAATCAGATCAGCGCCGGCGATATTCTCTGCCCGCTGACCCAATGCAACCGGTATTCCCATTTTTCTTACGGCTTCAAGGGTTTCGGTTTCGTTATTGTCGGAGCCGGTCAGATAGTAGCCCATGCTGTGAAGTATCTGAGCCAGCGGATACATTCCGCTTCCGCCTATTCCTATAAAATGAATGTGCTTTTTTCCAGTTAAGATATTATCCATAGCAACCACCTATTAAACAAATGTTCGGATATAAATAGTATATTACATTTCCGCGAAAAAATAAACCCCTTTTTGAATATTTTTTCGGAAAAAAGGCAAAAATATTTTCATAAAGTAAGAAAGGACTTGCAAGTATGACAATAACAGGTATAAAAGTGAGAAAACTCATCCCCGAAGGCAGGCTGAAAGGCGTTATAAGCGTGACCTTTGACAACTCCTTTGCCGTCCACGACATAAAGGTGGTTCAGGGCGACGACCGTCTTTTTGTCGCGATGCCCTCGCGCAGGGACGACAACGGCGTGTTCCGCGATATCGTCCACCCCATCTCCAGCGAGGTAAGGGAGAAGATGGAGGGGGAGATCCTCGAAGCCTACTACGAGGCGGTTCAGAAAGAGCATAGCGAGCCTGAGCCGAGCTGAGGGGAGGGAATTGTCCCCGAAAGTGTTTTGTGAGATATGTGCGGAAGGATTCTGCACATATCTCTTTTTTGTCTTTTTCTTAAGAGGTCTATTTGAAAAGTGGCAAAAATCATGGGTATTTTTATTTGAAAAGTTGCTATTTTTTCGACTAAAATCTATTGAAAAGTTGCTTTAAATGTGCTACAATTTTATTGAAAAGTTGCGTAAGGGAGGAGAAAAGCTATGCTGTTTAGAAAAATATCAGCCGTCATCGAAGAGCATCTTAAATCGGGCTCGGACAAAATCCTGCTTGTTGACGGCGCAAGGCAGGTCGGAAAAACCTATATTATTAATCACATCGGCAAAAGGCTGTTCAGAAACTTTATCGAGCTGAACATGGTAGAGGATTCTCTCGGCGACAGGCTGTTTGCCAACACAAGAACGGTTGAAGACTTCTACCTTCAGGTGAGTATGCTTGCAGGCAACAGGATGGGTTCAAAGTCGGACACTCTTATATTTATCGACGAAATTCAGGCTTACCCCCAGCTTCTGACTCTTCTTAAATTCTTAAAAAGCGACAACCGCTTTACGTATATCGCAAGCGGCTCTCTGCTCGGCGTGACCTTATCCGAAACCACCTCGATTCCAATGGGCAGCATCCGCAAAATAAGGATGTTCCCGCTCGACTTTGAGGAGTTTTTATACGCAAACGGCATGAACGAGCTTGCAATATCCGCTCTGCGGCGCAAATTTGAAAGGCTTGAAGCTTTAGATGAGCCGACCCATCGAAAGATGATGGATTTGTTCCGAAAGTATCTTCTTGTCGGGGGACTGCCCGACGCCGTAAATGCGTTTCTGGAAACAAAAAATATACTTGCTGTCCGCGAAATACAAAGTGAGATTCACGATTACTACTCCGCTGACGCTTCTAAGTACGATTCCGAGCGGAAGCTGAAAATCCGCCGCATATACGAGCTTATCCCATCAAATCTTGAAAACAAGAAAAAGAGGGTGGTGGCACAGAATATCGAGAACAAAAAGGGAAGTACCTTTGCCGACTATCAGGACGAGTTTGAGTATCTTATAAGCGCAGGAATAGCTCTGAACGTTCAGGCAATTTCAAATCCCGCTTTCCCTCTTATACAGTCGAGCGGCAAGAATCTTTTAAAGCTCTACCTAAATGACGTTGGCATACTTTCGGGGATTCTTTACGGAAACAACATCCGCGCAATTTTAGACGACGAAAGAAGCATAAACCTCGGCTCTGTATACGAAAGCGTCGTGGCGAGTGAGCTTATAGCTCACGGTCATAAGTTGTTCTATTACGACAACCGGAATAAGGGCGAGGTGGATTATCTCATCGACGACTACGAAAGCCTTTCGGTGATTCCGATTGAGGTAAAATCGGGCAAGGATTACACAGTCCACAGCGCACTCAACACCTTTGTAAAAAACGAGGATTATCACGTCAAAAAGGCGTATGTGCTTTCAAATTCGGGTGAAATCGTAAAAGACGGCAAGGTGATATATCTGCCGGTGTATTTTTCGATGTTTTTGTGATTTCCGCAGCCAAACTAAAAACCGCAAGAATCGCGCTTAATTACCCAAAATTTTTACCTCATATCCCTTTACAAATTGGTGGAATTGTGATAGAATATACCTTGCAATGTTATGCAAAGGCATATCAACGATATACAAAGTATCAACGATATACAAAGTATATCTATGCAAAGTATAACTTCCAAATCAACAAGGAGGATATTTATGGCAAGAAAAATGAAAACCATGGATGGTAACAACGCGGCTGCATGGGCGGCATATCCGTTTACCGAAGTCGCTGCTATCTATCCTATCACCCCTTCCTCAGTAATGGCTGAGGTTACGGACGCTTGGAGCGCCAAGGGACAGACCAACCTCTTCAACACCCCCGTTAGAGTTGCAGAAATGCAGTCTGAGGCGGGCGCTGCCGGTACTGTTCACGGCTCACTGTCCGCAGGTGCGCTTACCACTACTTATACTGCTTCTCAGGGTCTTCTTCTGATGATCCCCAATATGTATAAGATCGCCGGCGAGCTTCTGCCCTGCGTTATCCACGTTTCCGCAAGATGTGTAGCAAGCCACGCTCTTAACATCTTCGGCGACCATTCGGATATCTATGCATGCCGTCAGACCGGCTTTGCAATGCTCTGCTCCACCAACCCTCAGGAGGTTATGGATCTGGGCACCATCGCTCACCTTTCCACTATTAAGTCAAGAGTTCCTTTCCTTCACTTCTTCGACGGCTTCAGAACCTCTCACGAGATTCAGAAGATTGAGACCTGGGACAAGGCTGACGTTGCCGAGATGGTTGACTGGGACGCGCTCGACGCTTTCAGAAACCGCGCGATCAACCCCGAGCACCCCGTTCTCCGCGGTTCCGCTCAGAACCCCGACATCTTCTTCCAGGCTCGTGAGGCCTGCAACACCTACTACGACGCTGTTCCCGGCATCGTAGAGGAGTACATGGACAAGGTTAATGCCAAGATCGGCACTAACTACAAGCTGTTCAACTACTACGGAGCTCCCGACGCTACCAAGGTTATCGTAGCTATGGGCTCGGTATGCGACACTATTGAAGAAACTATCGATTACCTCAACGCTCAGGGCGAAAAGTTAGGTCTTGTCAAGGTAAGACTTTACAGACCTTTCCGCGCGGACAAGCTTGTTGAAGCTATCCCCGATACCGTTAAGATGATCTCCGTTTTAGACAGAACCAAGGAGCCCGGCTCTTTGGGCGAGCCTTTGTATCTCGATGTTGTTGCTGCTTTGAAGAACTCCAAGTTTGCTTCTGTTCCCGTTGCTTCGGGCAGATACGGACTCGGCTCCAAGGACACCACTCCTGATCAGATCAAGGCTGTTTATGACAACTGCGCTTGCTGCGACAGCTACAAGCCCAGATTCACCATCGGCATTGTCGATGATGTTACCAACCTTTCGCTTCCCACCTGCGGCAAGCTTAACTCCGCTCCTGCCGGAACTATTTCCTGCAAGTTCTGGGGTCTTGGCTCTGACGGTACAGTTGGTGCTAACAAGAACTCCATCAAGATCATCGGCGACCACACCGACAAGTATGCTCAGGCTTACTTTGCATACGACTCCAAGAAGTCGGGCGGCGTAACCGTTTCTCACCTTAGATTCGGCGATACACCCATCAAGTCGTCTTACCTTATCAACCAGGCTGACTTTGTCGCCTGCCATAACGAGTCTTACATCACCAAGTACGACATGGTTCAGGACGTTAAGCCCGGCGGAACCTTCCTGCTCAACTGCCAGTGGACCGTTGACGAGCTCGACGAAAAGCTCCCCGGTCAGGTTAAGAGATATATTGCCGACAACAACGTTAAGTTCTACATCATCAACGGCGTTGAGATCGGCAAGAAGATCGGCTTAGGCTCTCGAATCAACACCGTTTTGCAGTCCGCATTCTTCAAGCTTGCTAACATCATCCCGATAGATGAAGCTATCAAGTACATGAAGGACGCTGCAACCGCTTCCTACTCCAAGAAGGGCGACGCTATCGTTAAGATGAACCACGACGCTATCGACGCAGGATGCAACAGCGTTGTTGAAGTAAACGTTCCCGAGTCGTGGAAGACCGCTGCCGACACTGCAATGGGTATGCCCGCTGCTACCGGCGACAACAAGACCCTTGTTGACTATGTTAACAACATCCTTATCCCCTGCAACGCACAGCAGGGCGACAAGCTTCCTGTTTCCACCTTCGTTGAGAATGCCGACGGCACCTTCCCGCAGGGCTCCGCAGCATTCGAGAAGAGAGGAATAGCTATCGACGTTCCCGCTTGGAACTCCGATAACTGCATCCAGTGCAACTTCTGCTCTTATGTCTGCCCGCACGCAGTTATCCGTCCTGTAATCATGACTCAGGCTGAGCTTGACGCTGCTCCCGAGCTTGCAAAGACCAAGGCTAAGCCCGCAACCGGTATGCCCGGCTACTACTTTGTTATGACTATGTCGGCTTTAGACTGCACAGGCTGCGGCTCCTGCGTTAACGTATGTCCCGGCAAGAAGGGTGAGAAGGCACTTTCTATGAGACCTCTCGACGAGCAGCTTGCAGAGCAGGAGGTATTCAACTACGCTCTTACTCTTGCAGACAAGCCCGAGGTTCACGAAAAGTTCAAGGAGACCACCGTTAAGGGCTCGCAGTTCAAGCAGCCGCTTCTCGAATTCTCCGGCGCATGCGCAGGCTGCGGCGAAACTCCTTATGCTAAACTTATAACTCAGCTCTTCGGCGACAGAATGTATATTGCAAACGCTACCGGTTGCTCTTCTATCTGGGGCGGCTCTGCTCCTTCAACTCCTTACACCACCAACAAGGCTGGTAAGGGTCCCGCTTGGGCTAACTCGCTGTTTGAAGACAACGCCGAGTATGGCTATGGTATGTTCTTAGCACAGAACACCATCCGTCAGAGAAACATTGCAAGACTTTTGGAAATTGCAAAGACTCTTGAATGCCCCGAGTGCAAAGCAGTTATCGAGGAATACCTCTCCACCGTTGAAGACGGCAAGGCTAACAGCGTTGCTACCGACAAGCTGATTGAGGTTCTTCCCAAGATTGGTACTCCCGAGGCTATGGCAGTTCTGAAGGACAAGGACTTTTTGAGAAAGAAATCCATGTGGATCTTCGGCGGCGACGGCTGGGCTTATGATATCGGCTTCGGCGGATTGGATCACGTTATCGCTCAGAACGAGGATATCAACATCTTCGTATTCGACACCGAGGTTTACTCCAACACCGGCGGACAGTCCTCCAAGTCCACTCCTACCGGCGCAATCGCACAGTTTGCGGCAGCAGGTAAGGCTATCAAGAAGAAGGACCTTGCAGGTATTGCAATGACCTACGGCTACGTTTACGTTGCTCACGTTGCAATGGGCGCTGACTACAACCAGTGCATCAAGGCTATTGCCGAGGCTGAAAGCTACCACGGTCCTTCGCTGATCATCGGTTATGCTCCTTGTATCAACCATGGTATCAAGGGCGGCATGAGCATTGCTCAGACTGAGGAGAAGAAGGCTGTTGAGGCAGGCTACTGGCATCTTTACAGATACGATCCCAGACTGGCTGCCGAGGGCAAGAATCCCTTCCAGCTTGATTCCAAGGCTCCTACAAAGGACTACAAGGACTTCATCATGGGTGAGGTCAGATACAACTCGCTGGCAAGATCCAACCCCGAAAGAGCAGAAAAGCTCTTCGGTGCGGCTGTTGAGAATGCTAAGCTCAGATATGATTATCTTGTTGATCTGGCTAAAAACGATTGATAAGCAAGTGCTGAAAATATAAACTCCGCCCCCTGTTCGCATAGAGCAGGGGGCGGAGATGTAGATAAGAACAGATAAGAGAGAAAAGTGAAAAGAGAAGAGTTAAGAGATAATGTGTCGGCTTGACGCCGACGGATTATATTGCCGCAAAGCGGCTTGATATGCGGCTTTGCCGCATAATAAAATCCGCCGCCGAAAGGCGGCACCTCATCTCTTCTCTCTTCTCTTTTAACTTTTCTCTCTTCACTTAAATAAAAAAGCGGACGGGAGCATCCTCTCCCATCCGCTTTAATTCAATGCATATATCACTCGTTAACGCCAATATCCGGAATGTCTTCTCCGCCGCCTTCGGCGCCCATCATATCGAGCCATTCGTCGATATCAATGTCTTCCCAGTCAAGCTCGACGTCTTCTTCGTCTCCGTCGTCGGGCAGACGGCTGCCTTCCTCGGGCTCGGTGTCCTTGGTGGCTTCGGTTACCTTTTCGGTTTTTTCTGTCTTCTTCTCAGTCTTTTCGGTTGGCTTTTCGGTTTTCTCGGTCTTCTTTTCGGTCTTCTCGGTTGGCTTTTCGGTTTCGGCAGGAGTGGTGACTGTCGTTTCCTCTGTGGTGGTGATAACCTCTGTCGGCTGGGTGTCTACAGTTGCCGACAATGCGGGGTCTTCGGTTACCGGAGCTATCGTTGTGGAATCAACCGGCAGGGGAGCATCGGGCGCGGTGCTTATAACAGGCTCACCTGCTGCGGGGGTGTTGTCAACCGGAACGTCGGCAGGCTCCGGTCCGCAGGCGGAAAATGTTGCCGCTATCGCACTGACAACAAGTATTGCAAGCGCTGACCTTAATAATTTTTTCATATTAATCTATCCTTTCGGTATCGTGAATATTTTTGCTTATATTATCAAAACAATTTGCGCGCCAAAAATATTGCATTAAATTTTGCGGATGATTATTCCGGAAAAATAAAACTCCGCCTTGGGTTGTGGGCGGAGTATATTGTTGTTAGTTCGCCATTTTTTTAGCGAGCTGAGACTTTTTCCTTGCAGCCTTGTTCTTGTGGATAAGACCCTTGGCAGCAGCCTGATCAACCTTTTTGGTTGCAGCCTTTATAGCCTCCGCCTTTTCGGCACCCTCAGCATTCTCCGCCTTTTTAATAGCGGTCTTGAGCGCGCTCTTTGTCATTTTGTTCTGAAGAGTTTTAGCCTCGATAACTCTGATTCTCTTCTTGGCAGACTTGATATTTGCCATTAAGACACCTCCTTACTCCTTTGCCGCAAAAGTAACCTTTGCGGTATCATAAAATTCACTTATTTGGATAAGCTAATTGCACGACTGAGAGAAAGTGCAAACGGAAACGCTGAATATAAGCGATTCCAATGGTTAATGACTCCTTTTACTTATTCAACAAGTATCAAGAATAACTATAGCATTTTCTTTCCGAAATTGCAATAGCTTTTTGAAAATTTTTTTATAATTTTGAAAGGATTTTTTAAGATGCTCTCACAAAACCCGAATATCCGCACCGATCTGGCTTTAGAAAGCGCAGAATCGGTTAAAACAGATACAGGACTTCCCGAAGGAATCTCTGCCGATACCCGCAGCATGGGCGGCTTTACCGTCACCGACGTTAAAATCAGCACCGACGAAGCCGGCAAGCGCATATCAAAGCCAAAGGGCAGATATATAACCTTAGAGCCGGAATTGCCGCTTTACTACTCTCCCGCGGACAGCCTTGCCGCCTGCGGAGTTATCCGCGATTACGTCTCAGAGATGATAGGTAATCCGGACAGAATAATGGTGGTGGGGCTGGGCAACCTTTCGGTAACGCCGGATAGTTTAGGACCGCGCGTTTCAAAGCATATATTTGCAACAAGACATATCCCCATGAATGCCCCTGACATCAACTACGATGGTCTTAAAAGCGTTTCCGTGGTCACCCCGGGAGTTATGGGCGATACCGGAATCGAGCCGTCAGAGCTGATTAGACCGCTTATAGAGGCAATAACGCCGGAGACGGTAATAGTTATAGACTCGCTTGCCTGCTCCTCGCCGGCGCACCTGGGCAGGACTATCCAGCTCACCGATACGGGGATATCCCCCGGGAGCGGAGTAAAGAATAACCGAGGCGAGCTTTCCGACAGAACACTTGGGGTGAAAACCATAGCTATAGGCGTGCCAACCGTCGCGGACGCCAAGGATGAGGACGGTGCACTGACGGTTACGTCGAAGAATATAGATAAGCTGATTTCGATGTCCTCCTCACTGATATCTCAGGGGATAAATATGAGCGTCCACCCGGGATTAGACCCGGAGGAATTGCGGCTCCTAACAACCTAACTTTCTGAATCCGCCAGAGATATAAAAGCTTTAGCTTCAGCCTTTCTCGAAAGGCTGGCAGGGTCTCGGGGCGGCGCCCCGAGTCGCGCTCCGCAGAGCGCGAAATCCCCAGCGCAAGCGAAACGCAGGAGAGGGAGAAAAAACAGTCCAGTGGACTGTTTTTTCGTGGGAGGACCCTCGTCGGGGGTCCTCCTATGGGCGCACGGAGTGCGTCCATCCCTGCACTCACTCGCGATTGCAAGCACAACCCCGATATATATCATACCCATAGCTCCCACCAAAAAACATCCTCGCAAAAAGAACCAAGCGGCGCAGAAGTCACCCTCCGCGCCGCTCAGTCAAAAAATCACGCTATTATAGTCCTTGCCTTTGCAACAATGCTCTTATCATTCTCATAGGACAACACCGATTGGGCTCTGTCAATCTCCACCCACTTTATATCCGCTATTTCCTCCTCCTGAGGGATGTAGTCGGAATTTTTTGCCTTGGCGAGAAAATACACTACCACCTTCTGCGTTCCGCGCTTGGGTGAATAAGAAACAGTCTCCCTGAATGAGGAATCGATTATAACGTCGATTCCGGTCTCCTCCATTATCTCGCGCTGAGCGGTTTCAACCTCGGTTTCCCCGAACTCAACGTGTCCTTTCGGAAACGACCAATGTCCGCTGTTGACGTGCTTTATCAGCAGTATTTCGGTGTTGCCATGAAACTTGCGGTAGACAATAGCCCCGCAGGATTTTTCATGCAGCATTCCATATCCTTTCTGTACACGCTTACTACATAACGCTTTCAATAGACGCACTGCATTTTCGTGTAATACACATTGCGCTTTGTGAAATGAGCATAGCTTTTACATAGTAAAAGAGTATACATAATACAAATTCAAATTAATTATATCACATCAGAGCGAATTATGCAACTGTTTTGCAAACAAAAAGCCATGAAAATAATCCCGCGCAGAAAAATGCTCCCCACCTGAAAAGCCTGAAAGCTTAACGGGCGGAGAGCATAATTTTTAAGAAATCCCTAAAATGGCAAGGGGACACGCTTTGCCTGATTATATTACCGGTTACTGATTGTCTTCAATGTAATTTACAATGTCGCCGACGGTCTTGATGTCTTCAACCGCATCGTCCGGAATTTTAATCTCGAACTCGTCTTCAAAAGCCATGCAAAGATCCACAAAGTCCAAAGAATCAGCACCAAGATCGTCTGTAAGAACGGATTCGGGAGTGATTGCCGATTCCTCAATACCAAGGTTTTCGGCGATTATCTTTACAACCTTATCGTAAACCATTTTTCAAAGCCTCCTTTTAAGCTATAAATCACATAATAGTGTAGCGTTTAAAAGGGGATTTGTCAATAGCTTTTACATTATTTTCACGGCTTTTTAACATTATTTTTTGGAGACGACGCGCAAGGGTGAATTTGCAGCTTAGTAAATGGCAGAGTTTGCCGACAATATCGCAGCGTGAGGACTTACCTATGTCCTGACATTGTGAACTTACCTATGTGCACAGCTTGCCCTTTCTCACCTCTCTTTCACCTATGCGGTGCAGGCAGCATATTATGTATTACGCCGACAAAACGAAAAAGGAGCGTTTTCAATGTCCTGTTCACTGTGCATGATAGTCAAAAACGAGGAGGAGGGGCTGGGGAGGTGCCTTGAGTCTGCAAGCGGAATTTTCGACGAAATTATAATCGTGGACACCGGCTCGACCGACTCCACCCGCGAAATCGCCCTGCGCTTTACCGACAAGATCTACAACTACGTCTGGCAGGACGACTTTGCCGCCGCCCGCAACTACTCTTTCAGCCTTGCCAAAAGCGACTATGCCATGTGGCTGGACGGCGACGACTATATCCCTCCGCAGAGCAAGCGCGAGCTTGCAGACATCATTGCTGAGCTTGACACAACCAAGCCGGACGCGGTATTTCTGCCCTATGCCGTCGGGTTTGACGGACATATGCCGCCTGATAGCTCCAACCCCGACCGGCTTTCAACCCCTTCGCTTGTCTACGAGCGCGAGCGGATAATCCGTCTTGCCTCCGGTATGAGATTTGAAGGTACTATACACGAAGCAATACCGGTAAGCGGCAGGGCAGTCCACAAAAGCGCGCAGATATATCATCTCGGAAAAAGCAAGCGCGAGGAGGGCAGGAACCTGCGGATTTTTGAGGGTCTGATAAAAAGCGGTAAGCCCCTTTCCCCGCGTGAGAAATACTACTATGCCAGAGAGCTGTGCTATGTCAAGAGGTTTGAAGAGGCAAAGCGGTATTATCTTGAATGCTTTGAGGACGAGAGCGCGTGGAGCGAAAACCGTGTCTCCGCCGCGACAGAGCTGGCTTTGATGATATCAGGGGAAAGTCCCGATGAGGCTCTCTCCCTGCTGCTAAAAAGTCTTACAATAGCCCCTCCGAGGGCGGATATGTGCTGCGCCGCAGGGAACATCTTCCTTAAAAAAGGCGAATATGAGCAGGCGATATTCTGGTACAGCCTTGCGCCGTCGAGGTACTCAGGCTTTGGGGCAAGCTTCATCTCAGCCGACTACGGCGGATATATCCCATATTTGCAGCTGACGGTTATATACGACCGTTTAGGAGACAAGCGCAGGGCGCGGGAATACAACGAGCTTGCGGGGAAGTGCCGTCCGCAGGGCGCGGAATATCTTTGGAACAAGGCTTATTTTGAAAGCGCAGACATTCGTTAGGCGGCGCAACACTGTTTCGCGAAAAGGCACGAATAAATCGCGGCTTCAGAGCGAAACAGGCATAATCTGACAATCAGGAGATAACTATATGGCGACTTACAATTGTTCAAACGGCGAGTGCATAGAGATAGCCAACGTCAGCTGCAGAGCCACTCAGGCGGACGTGGGGTACGGCTGCGGCTGCGAACGTGCGGGTCAGGACAGAAGGTGCTGCATAGGTCCCACCGGAGTTACCGGTCCTGCCGGAGCTACCGGTGCCACAGGCGCGACCGGCGCTACCGGCGCGGCAGGAGCAGTCGGCGCAACCGGTCCTACCGGAGCGACAGGCGCAACGGGTCCCGCAGGTGCAAGCATTACCGGCGCAAATGGAGCGACAGGTGCAACCGGTCCGACAGGAGCTACCGGAGCCACGGGAGCCACAGGTCCTGCGGGCGCAAGCATTACCGGCGCAAATGGAGCTACCGGCGCGACAGGCGCTACCGGTGTAACCGGTCCCACGGGCGCAACAGGAGCTACAGGTGCAACCGGTGCGGATGGTTTAAGCATTACAGGTCCGACCGGACCTACCGGCGTTACCGGACCGACAGGTCCCACGGGCGCGACCGGTCCTGCGGGCGCAAGTATTACCGGCGCAAATGGAGCAACCGGTGCTACAGGTGCAACAGGAGCCACCGGACCTACCGGCGTAACCGGTCCCACCGGAGCTACAGGAGCAGATGGTTTAAGTATTACAGGTCCAACCGGACCCACCGGTGCTGACGGAGCTACTGGAGCGACCGGTCCTACTGGCGCTGATGGTGCTACAGGCGCGACTGGTCCTACTGCTCCGTCAATATATGCACAACACGGAAATTGCCGTAACCATGCGGCTTT
>ENA-UONV01001829-UONV01001829.1-human-gut-metagenome-genome-assembly--contig:-CS4-NODE-1829-length-17279-cov-12.784196_pt1 | contig 17279 bp, 6 predicted proteins | sample MGYA00242461_ERZ724008 | MGnify/ENA metagenome assembly ERZ724008 | reverse complement strand
CGCAAAATCCCGCTGTGTTTGTAGAAATAGACTAAATTTTCGACTTTTCAGATACACCTTAGTCCTATCTGAAACGTCAAAAAGCTCGTCTGTTTCAGTAAACGCAGCCGGATTTTGTGCTTGCGAAAGATCCGCTATTTTCGTTGCTCTCAGATGCACCTCAGGAGCTGGCGCAAATAGAGATCGGCAAGGGGGAACCGGGAATCAGGGGCGGGGCAGGGGGGACAAAAAAGCGAATGGCATATCTGCAGCAAACCCGCACCCCGTTGTAAAGGGAGAACGGCGTCCCGTTGGCGGGCGTGCAATCCACCAAACACCACCCGCCGCCGCAAACACCGCAAACCGTTTGCAGGGGCGCGGTGTACCCATCGCGCCGCAAAAAAACGGGAACCGTGCGCCGCAAACCTGCCATCCCTCCCACAAGGCGCCCACCCAGCCGCCAGGCCCCGCCGCAAACAGGCGCATGCGAAACAAATAATTGCGCAAAAACAGGAAAATGCAACAAAAAAGGCGAATTTTGCTGCAAAGTTGCGCTCTGCGTGCGCAGAGGATCATAAACGCGCGGTCAAAGTATATAAAAGGGACCGCTGCCAAAAAGAAAATCAGGAGTAAATTATACAAAGGCTTTGAACACATTATATAATTGGAGGAAAGCGCAATCAGTAAAAGTGCTGAAAAACAGGAATTTGCGTGGATTGTATTGTCTTTCTGGTGTAAAGGTGCTATATTAAGAAAATAAAAAGTAAATGCGCAATGAGAAGACTCGATGCGGTTTTTTTTGAAAACAACATGGCAACGGTTGCGCAAGTAAAAGAAGCTGGCTTCTTTTACTGTTTCACAGGGATCCCCTGTGGAACAATGTGCTTCCATCAAGCCAGCGCGAAAGACGGGTGAGCAGATTGAATAGAACAGGAAACAACACAACAGGTTGGGCGCGCCGGCTGACAGCGCTGCTTGTCACCGCTTGCCTGGTTATGGCAATGGCCCTGCCTGTATACGCCGAGGTGGATCTTCTGCCCGACGCACCTGACGAAGTAGAGCTGCTGGAGGATGAGCCGGGAACGGCCTCCGGGGAGGATACCGTTCCGCCGGAGCAGAACGCCGCCACCCCGGAACCGGAACAAAGCGCCGGGCCGGAGCAGCCCGCCCCGACCGAAACGCCGGAGCCCACGGCAGAACCCACCCCGACCCCGGAACCGGCAGCCACCGCAACGGCCACCCCTGTGCCGACCGTGACCCCCACTGCCACCCCCACCGCCACCCCGGAACCGACCGAACAGCCGCAGAAGATGTACGCCGCAACAAGCGTGGATAACGTGCAGGCAGTTAGTGTGCAGGGGGGAGTGCCGGCTACTTACACGCTCTATTTTGCAGTGCCAAGTGGTTGGAAAGATTATAAAAAGGTAAAAATATATGCCGTTGATGGAAAAAGTAAAGACAACGATCACATATATTTTCTTGAGATGAAGGAAGTTGACGAAACGAAGGATCACAGAAAAATTTATTCTGTGCTCCTGAATCATGATGACCACTATCACAATGGAGGGTTGAATGGACTTGAATTTTGCGGATATAAGGGAGATGAAAGTGGAGACGAAAATCCTACATACACAGTAACAATTGCTAAAGTAGGTTTTAATATTAATAATCCACCGTGGATAACGTTCAATCCAAATGATTTGAATCATTATAATAGCGACGGCAAGTGCCTTGACGGATATATCGGCGGCAACTACTATGACGGAGCGAACGGAGATGGCTGGGATCCAAAGAAATGGGGTCCCTATACGGTTGGCCATAAGCACTTCGCTGGCAAAGAGATGGCCTTTGAAAATAAAACCAGTGAAACACTAACGAACGTCCAAGCCTGGTTTTATGAACCGGATGAGAGCGGAAATCTTAGCAAGGTCGGTGGCCCAATACCCTTAAATAGTATTGATTCTGGAAATAGTATTGCTTCTGGTTCCACAGCAACCTTTAAAATTCCTAACGATTATTGCTCTTTTGTTCGCTTTACCGAGGGCGATACAGTAATAAGTGAATACTACAATTTTTATAATGAGGAAGTAACAGGAGAAAATCAGAAACGCTTCCAGTATTCCGAAGGTCAATGCTATTGCTACACGTACAATGGTATTAAGGATGCAACATGGGGGCGTCCCGGTGCCACCCGCATCTATTACGATGCTACTTTTTCCAAGATGGCATTGAATGGAGATACCGGCGACTTTTCAATCCCCAAAGCCAATAATAATAATAAAGAGACCATTTATTATCGGATAAAAGGAGACGGCGTAGAATCCGAAAGCGGCACGCTGGTAAAAGATGGTACAAACGAAAATCTTTATTATATTGACATTCCCCAAGGATATCGTTCAATCATCTTTTCCGGTGAAGAAATTAACGATGACAATGCGACAAGACAAAATGGAGTAAGTACAGAGTGGCTGCCGATTCCCACAGATGACAAAAATTGCTTCTATGCGGATACGAATGACGATGCAGTATATACCAATGGCCAACGTGGCGGCTACTGGGCTCCAAAAGATACCCCGCGTGCCGAAACGTGGAAAAATACTGGCACTAAAGTAGTAGATATTGCATCCGATAATTTTACGGAAGAAGCAAACACAAAATATGTTACCAGTACGCTGTATGACTATTATACAGACTATGAACTAAATGGGAATAATAGAGATAATTATAATAGTACATATTATACACCGGGAGAAAAAGGCGGCTTTGCAAGTCAAAGAAGCTGGGTCGTGTTCCGTCAGTTTGACAGTGCACTAAGCGATTATTACAGTAACTGCAATGCACAATATCCGATTTATACAGGCCATTTTCAACCTACTTATTCAAACTGGGGAATTAAGTTTGAGGAGATTAGTGCTGCATTGAATCTTTGGGGGTTTAATAGCGCCTTCAAAAATGAAAATCGCTTCATGGCAATCAATAACTCCACAATCAATGAAAATAACAAGGGCGAATATTATGACTATGCCTATCAGGGCTTGGTTGAATCCCAAACCTCCACTGGCGATGCAACAGGTGAACCGCTGCTGAAGGATACAAAGGAGAATACAAAAGTAGCAGAACCGCACTTCGATGAAGCGTTTTTGAGCGGCACCAACAGCAAAAAGGCAAAGCTTGGCGATGTGTACAAGAATGTTGCGTTCCCCTTTACCAAGAGACAGATTTTTAATGACGATACGGGCGTTGATTACTGGTACTTTGACAGCCAGGATACGACCCTGTACCTGAAACAGGATTCCACCACGGAGCAATATTTCCTGAAATCAAGCACAGAGAACCGAGAACGGTCACGCAATCTTGATTCTAACTCCGCACAAAAAACGATAAACAAAAATGGTGAGAATGTAAGTTCCTATGGCTACTTCCCGTTCAACGAAACCGCAACGGAGGGCCGGGCTTCTACCTACAATTACGGCTTTGGCACCAAGCTGCAGATGGATTTTACCCTGACGGATGACGGCAAAGTTGAAACAAAAAAGATTGTAAATGGAAAAACGGAAAAAACCAGCATCAAGTTCTTCTTCTCCGGTGACGATGACGTTTGGGTATTCATTGATGGCAAGCTGGCGCTTGACGTTGGCGGCGCCCATGGTAAGGTTTCCGGCCTGCTGGAATTTGGCGAGACAGATACAACAGAGGGAAAGAAAAATAGTGTAACAGCCTATGTCAGTCAGGTCAAAGAAGGCGGAACGTCAGAAAATGATCAAGATGGAAAAAATGGCCATTCCGCTGTCAAGAGCGTGAGATATAATGGCGAGAACATTGATTTCTACGCGAAAAACACAAATCTTGAACCACTCGACAAAGGCAAAAAGCACACCCTTACCATGTACTATATGGAACGCGGTATGTGGGAGTCCAACATGGCGGTGGCGTTCAACTTCCCGGATAATAACGAGCTGCAGGTTCAAAAAGAAGTCGATCTGACCAACGTTACTGATGATGACTTCAAAAACTGCTTTACAGGCCAGAAAATCTTCAACTTCACCATCAAGAACCAGGCAACCCATTATGGAGAAAAAGAGGCCGCTAAACCGAATCCAAGCGATACCAAAGAGGTGAATTTGGATGCGGATGTTAGCAGCATTGCCCCCGCAACCACAGGAAGCGAGGACTACATTTTCGAGAAGGAAACAAACCGCTGGCCAGATTCCGAGCATAAAGACGAAAAGGTCCTTCACTGGTACGCACGCTATACGGATACGGAACCCGTCAGTAAATGGCGTTATAAACGTCGTGGCATCCTGACGCTGAATGCCCCCATCAATATCAAAGACAACATGCGCTTCCTTACGTTCCAGGTTTACGTTTCCCAAGAAGATGGTGGTAAACTTTCCCTCAACAACCTGTATCTGGAACTGCTGGATGAAAACAACGTCCAAAAAGGCAGCCTTGGCACAACAGGCATTAACGGCGCAACGTATGGCTCGGTCGAACTGAAGACAGGCAAATGGGTCACCGTAAAGCTGGACCTGCACAAGATGAAAGAGCAGGACGGTTTTAGCGGCAACGTTACAACCATCCGCGTGGGCGATAACTATAGCCGCAACATCTATTTCAGGAACTTTACCTTCATTCCCAAAGCGGTGCCAAGTACGATGACCGGCTTTACAACCGATCAGGAGAAAATCCCGGATTACGGCTCCGCCAAAAGCGGTCAGCTGGAAAAAGCCAAATACGCACAGTACACCTCCACCGAGGACACAGACACCCAGTTGGTGGACGAGGACGGACGCTTTGTTCTGGAAGATGGAGAAACCGTTACCTTCAGCGATCAGTTCCGCCGCGGCAGCTACATTTCGCTCAAAGAGAAACTGAACGAAAACCTGTACGACACCACATGGACGGTGTACGAGAACGGGCAGGTGGTTAAGTCGACGGAGCCGGATGACACATCAAATGTAAATACCGTAACATTCGGGAAAAAGAGGTCGTTAGAAAAGCAGAATGATCCCACCAGAGGCCCCGATGATGGCCGAACGGAAGTTTATGACGATAATGTAAAGAATGATGGCTACAAGGTGAGCAAAAAGCCCGAAGAAGCCAACACCATCGTCTTCCGCTCCTATAAGAACCCGGACGAAACAAGCTCCACGCTGACAAAGCTAAAGGTAAAATACGTCAACACCGTCAAAACCGGCGGGCTGACAATCAAAAAGCAGGCCGCAGCTGGTGAGGTAGATAACATTAAAGGCACCTACAAGTTCAAAGTTACCTTTAGTGATGTTGGCGGTGAGGGTCTGGAAGAAAAGCCCATCGAAAGATATGTTGAGATCAACATGAGCGATGAGAACAACCAAGAACACACCGTAACCATCACCGGCATCCCCGTTGGCACCCGCTATACCATCGAGGAAGTTACACCGGAAGATAAATCCAGACTGCAAAGCGTAACCGTTCCGAAAGATTGCGATTCCGCCCAAGTGATCAACAACAACACCATGGTGGAAGGCGTGATTAAGAAGGCAAATACCTCCCCAATTACCGCAATCTTTACCAACACCCGGCGCACACTGATCAACATTGAGTTTGACAAGCACTGGAAAGATGCAAATGGTACGGACAATCTTGACAATGCGAAGCAGCCGGATAAAATCTACATCCAGCTCCAGCGCCGCTTGGCAGGCAGCACGAGTGATGACGATTGGCAAGTTGTTGAATACGCAGGCAGCAATTATGTTACCATTACCCGCGGTGAGAACGGCTGGCGGTATACCTTTAGCAACCTGGATCAGCACCCGGTTAACGATACCAACACGAACTACCAATACCGCATTGTGGAAGGTACGGTGGAGAATGACCAATTTGAACAGGTAGCACCAGGCGAAACCATTACGATTAAGGGCAATACGTATGTTGTAACGGTAAAGGCTGAAGCAACACCAAAAAGCGAAACGAACAGCGCGGGCAGCTCAACAGGCAATACAGCCACAGCAAACAGCGAAAAGGACAGCGAAACCGGCGCAACTACAACGCCAGCCACAGGAACCACCGATGGAACCATCACCGGCGGCAGCGGCAAGATTGAGCTGACCAACAAGCTGCAGAACCCGAAGTTTGTACTGGATATCATCAAGAAGGACGCGGAAAAAGACGAAAGTGGCAATGATGTGCCCTTGAGTGGTGTTGAGTTCAAGCTGGAAAAGCTGGTCGAAACAACAACCGAAGGAAAAACGCAGGTAGATACTACCTATAAATTCAATGACACAAACACAGGTTCCATTGCCGCCACAACGGACGATAACGGCAAAATCACCAAGGTGTTCGCAAATCTGGAACCCGGTACATACCGCCTGACGGAAACCAAGGCACATCCGGGGTACAACCTGTTGGCACAGCCAATTGTGATCGAATTTACCCAAGAAGGCACGTGTTCTATTGATGGGCAGCTAATTGAGGACAAAAACAAGTTTACGCAGTCCGGCAACATCTACACCATGACCCTTACCGTTCTGAACCGTAAAACGCCTGAGCTGCCCCACACGGGTGCAGACGCGCCAAGCCTGTGGCTGCTGATCGGCATGCCGCTGGCGGTGGCAGGGCTGTTGATATTCACATTCCGCTACAACAGGAAAGGGGGCCGGCGACATTAACCATCCCCCGGAAACCCAGCAACCCCCAGGGTACAGCCCGCCAGTGCGCGCCCGTTTACGGCAGGGCGCAGCCATAAGCCGGGGTGTGTAACTGAAAAGCGGAAAATATCGCCTGTTTCTATAAGCGCAGCCGGATTTTGTGTTAAGAAGCCTTGGGGTCCGGAAAGGATTCCGGCGGCTCTTTGCCTTACATCCTGCTTGTGGCTGCGAAATATCCGTTATTTCCTTTGTTTTCAGATGCACCTTAAGCCAAGTGGGCAAGCGGCCCAGTTTTTCCTCCTTTTTTCTTCACGGCACAGTGCGGGCGGCGCGGCAGCGTTTCCCCGCTGCAGCGCCCCGCACTGCACGCCGTGCTGATGCAGAACCCTTAAGCCGGGCGGCCCCGCCGCCCATCCGATGATGATTTTTTTAAGAGAAGAGGTACTGAAATGAAAAAAGCAAAACGTTTTCTCACAGGCCTGTTGAGCGCCGCTCTGGCCCTCAGCCTGTGCGCTATGCCAGCAATGGCAGATGAGGGTACCGTAGATACGAGTACCCCCCAAAAGAGCACGAGCGTGATTGATACAACAAAAAAAGGCTCTATTACTATTTATAAGTACAACACAACAGAACAAACCGCACAAGGTGCAACGGGAACGGGCGAAATTCAGACCCCGCCGGATGGAGCAACGCCGCTTCGTGGTGCAGAATTTACCATTTATCAGGTTAAAGACGCTGATTGGCTGCAAACGTATTATGGCGGGGGAGCATTAGCCAAGGGAGAAAAGGCTCCTGAAGTTGATGATTACTTCAATAAAGAGAATGGTGTAGTTAAAAGCTATGAAGCCTCTAATTTAGTTACAGGCATTGCAGATAAAGCTAAAGGTACTCAAACAACAGATGATCACGGTTTTGCTCAGTTCAAAAATTTGGATTTGGGTCTGTATTTGGTTATTGAGACTAAAAAGCCGCAGTCTGTTGTGACAGCTGTTACGCCGTTCCTAGTTTCCGTACCTATGACGAGAGTGCAGACTGGTGACCAGGCAACGAATGGTCAGCTTCAGGAATGGCTCTATGACATTGTTGTTTACCCGAAAAACAGCACGGTTAAGGGAACGTTTTACCTTGAAAAGAAAGGTGTAATCGGCAACGATAAAGATCATTCAACAGCATTGCCAGGCGTGAAATTCCAGCTTGAACGTTTGAATGATGGTGTTGAGCTTGAAAATGCAACAGATGAAGACTGGACTTTGATTCTGCCCCCCAAAAAGCAAGATGAAGAACAAAAGAATTATTTTGTAACCGGTGCAAATGGTAAGATTCAGGTTGATAACCTGACACCGGGTACTTACCGCTTTACAGAAATTGGTTATGATGAAAATCAGGATGGCAAGTACATTGTAAACGCTGGGGATCGTTATGTATTTGTTGTGAATCCGGATGGTGCGACGGTAGCGAAGCCGATGAACGAAAATAACAATAACGACAACGATTATGTAGCAAACAGCGATACTGTTACTGTTTATAACTATGTACCCGATGTAAATAAGCAGGTACAGAAACGCGGCGATGAAAACACTTGGCAGGAAGCAGCCGATTATAATGTTGGCGATATGGTTCCTTATAAGGTTACTGTTACTGTTCCTGAAAACATTACCCGCTTGAAGACCTTTACCGTGACAGATACCCCGACAAATTTGGAAGATGATGTAAGTACTATTAAAGTCCTTTATATCAATGGTGAAACAACCACTGAACTGAATGGAACTGCTGCAATTAAAGCAATCAATAAGGTTAACAAGGGCTTTGAAATCCAGTTTGATCCGGCCGAGATGAGTGACTATGCCGGGAAAGAAATTGTAATTACATACCAGGCGAAACTGTTGGATACTGCTGTGACCAAGACCGAAGGCAACTCGAATAAGGTTTCTTTGATCTATTCGAAGAAAGTTGGGACGGGCGGTGATCCGGATACCGAAGAGGATAAGAAGACCGTTCAGGACGAAACGGTTGTGTACACCTTTAAGATTAAAATCAACAAAACTGATGAAAATGGAAAAGGATTAAATGGTGTAGAGTTCGACCTGTATAAAGAAGTTACTAACGGAACGGCAAATGCGATTACTGGCGATGCAGCAAAGGCAAAAGGTTTGGATGAAAACAAGTACTGGCTCAAAGTTAATACGCTGCCGCTAACAACAAGTCAAGTGGACGGATTTGACGGTATTCTTGAAGTAAAGGGCTTGGCGAACGGTACTTACAAGCTTGTTGAAACGAAGACCTTGAAAGATTATAACTTGCTGAAAGAACCTGTTGATGTTTCGCTGAATATTGCTTACAAGACTACTTGGAACGAGACAAATTATTACGAGAAAGGCGTTTGGGTTAAGCGTGATGTAACCGTGAAGAACGAAAAATTCGACTCTAAAGAGGCAACGAATGGCGGTACGCAGGATGGCAAGGATGGTGACGGTGTCATCTCCACGACCATCATCAACCGCAAGGGCTTCAACCTGCCCACCACCGGTGGTTTCGGAACCCTGCTGTTCAGCGGCATTGGCGTGCTGCTGGTTGTGGCCGGTGTTGGCGTGCTGCTGAGCCTGAAAAAGAAGAACCGCGCCTGATGCGCCCGCCGCAAGGCAAAACAATGTTACAATTCACCAATAGGGTATAGAGGGATAATCCATCATACACAGGGGGAGGGCCGGATTTGGCCCTCCCCCTATGGTGGGTTATTGGGGAATAAATTTTTTTAGGTGTACATGGCCGTTGTTCGGTTGATTTTTAGGTTCTGCGTGGGGAACCACCCTACGGGTTAGGTTTGTGGCGGGGAACCACCCCTCAGGCCGCTCCGCGTCCAGCTCCCCTCCAGGGGAGCCAATATCTCACCTTATGTTTGCGCTGTCTGCAACGCAGACTGAGGAGTGGTTCCCCGTGCAGAACCTAAAAATAAATAGGGCAAGGCCCGTCAAACGGGCCGATGGCGAGCATCGGCCCCTACAAATGATTTGCAATGTTTGCGGCGCGGGGTGGATGGGCGGCAATTATTAGGCCCGTCAAACGGGGCGTCGGGGACGCCGCCCCCTACATGCAGGGCGAGGTTTATTACAATTTTGTGGTGTGCAACGCCGTAAGGCCCTACAGATTATTTTATTGTTATTCACTACCCTAAAAACCACCCCCAACCCAATATCTCCTGAGCGGCGCAATGCGGCGCGGTCCACCACAATGATTCATTATTCTTTATTCTTTATTCTTTTGCCTACTTCCAATTCCTAATTTCTAATTTCTAATTGCATCAGCTCCCAACTTCAACCCTCTCACGGAAAGGTTCGCGGTGACGCTATGGATACCACAACAAAACTAAAAGTCGGCTTTGCGGCCTTGATGATCCTGTCCGGCATTGGGGTGGCATCGTACCCGGTTATCAGCAACGCGGTGGCGCAGCGCCACGCCAGCGAAGCGATCCAAAATTACGATGATACCGTAAAAAGCATGGATACCGAAAAACTGGACGCCGCCAAGGAAGCTGCCCGCCGCTATAACCAGCAGCTGGACAGCGCCGTGGAGCGCGATGCCGCAGGCGAAGCGGAGGATACCGGCACCAGCTATGTGGACCTTGTGGATGTGGGCGAAAGCCTGGGGTATATCACCATCCCGAAAATTGACGTCAACCTGCCTATTTACGAAGGCACCAGCGATGATGTGCTGCAAAGGGGCGTTGGCCATCTGGAAGGCTCCAGCTACCCCCTTGGCGGCGAAAGCACCCACAGCGTGCTGACCGGCCACCGCGGCCTGCCCGAAGCCGTGCTGTTCACCGACCTGGACAAGCTGGAAGAGGGCGACTGTTTCTACCTGCATATTCTGGATGAAACGCTGGCGTACCAGGTGGATCAAATCAAAGTGGTGGAACCGGAGCACACCGAGGATCTGGAAATCACCGCGGGGCAGGATTACTGCACCCTTGTTACCTGCACGCCGTATGCCATCAACACCCACCGCATGCTTGTGCGCGGCACCCGCATCCCTTATAATGGAGAGGAAGAAACCAACACCCCGCAGGCCGTGCAGTATCAGGCGCTGCGCACCGGAACGGTGGTCAAGCGCGTGGTGGATGCCTGGCCGTGGATCGCGGTAACGGGCAGCATTGTGATCGGCGGCGAAGCGCTGCTGCTGCTTTTGCTGCTGCACCGCTGCAAAAAGCGCGAGGAGGATGACTAAATGGGACGGCTGATTGCTAAAATTCTGGCCTGGCTGGCCATTTTGCTGGGGCTGGCGCTGTTGATACAGCCCACCGCCGCCCAGTGGTGGACCAGCGCCCGCAACGCCAAAACCGCTGCGCAGTTTGCGGCCCGCGCCGAAGCCCAGCCCACCGCCCCCGCGGCGGAGGAAACCACAGCCGAACCCCCGGAGCCGGAACGCGCCTACCCTGAACTGTACGCCGCGATGCAGGACTACAACGCGGAAATTTACGCCGGGGGCCAAAGCGGCCTGACCGACCCGTTCGCCTACGAGGAAGCCCCGCTGGACCTTGCTGCCTATGGCTATGACGATGATGTGCTGGCTGTGCTGTGGATCCCGCGCCTGAACCTGGAGCTGCCCGTTTACCTGGGCGCCAGCCGCGAAAACCTGGCCAAAGGCGCGGCGCTGCTGGGCCAGACCTCGATGCCGCTGGGCGGCGAAAACACCAACACCGTGATTGCCGCCCACCGCGGCTATTATGGCGCGGAAATGCTGCGCAACGTGCAGCAGATCCAGGTGGGGGACAAGATCCAGCTGACCACCCCGTGGGAAACGCTGATTTACCGCGTGAGCGAGCTGAAAATTATTGACCCCAGCGATATCAACGCCGTGCTGATCCAGCCGGGGCGGGACCTGCTGACCCTTTCCACCTGCCACCCCTACACCCGCAACAGCCAGCGCTACCTGGTAATTGCGGAGCACGACACCGCCGCTGCGGACACCACCAAAGAGGAGGATTTGCAGGAAAGCGCCGCTACCTGGGACGAAACGCCGCGCCAAGTGACCGTGGAGGATGCCGGCGGCAGCTCCATTGCCGAAGTGGCCCCCCAGGCCCTGACCCCATTGCCGGGGGAGGGCAGCGCGGAATCCGAGGGGAGCGCGATCTCCAATACCATGATCTGGCTGGAAAACAACGCACTGTGGGCCGGGCTGGTGGTTATTGCCGCCGCCGTTGGCATTATGGTGATATGGAAAAAACACCGGGAGGATTAACCATGCAGTACACACAGCAGGCCGCCGCCGTTACGGCCGAAGTAAACAAGGCCGTGCAGGGCAAACAGCAAACGGTAAACACCATCTGGATGGCCATGCTGGCGGGCGGCCATGTGCTGATTGAGGATATTCCCGGCGTGGGCAAAACCACGCTGGCGCTGGCCTTTGCCCGCGCGCTGGATCTGAAAGAAAGCCGCGTGCAGTTTACGCCGGATGTTCTGCCGTCCGATTTGGTGGGATTTTCCGTTTACCAGAAAGAGACCGGCAAGTTTGTGTACCACGCCGGTGCGGTGATGTGCAACCTGTTTTTGGGCGATGAGATCAACCGTACCTCCTCCCGCACGCAGTCGGCTTTGTTGGAAGTGATGGAAGAAGGCACGGTGACGGTGGACGGCGTTACCCGCCCGGTGCCCGCACCTTTTACCGTAATTGCAACCCAGAACCCCATCGGCGCCGCCGGCACGCAGATGCTGCCGCAGTCTCAGCTGGACCGTTTCATGGTCTGCGCCGTAATGGGCTACCCCGATGAGGAAGCGGAGCTGGCAATTTTGGCCGGGCAGAGCAAAGGCCGCCTGCTGGACCGTGTGCGCCCCGTTGCCGGTCAGGCGGATCTGCTTGCCATGCAGCAGGAGGTCAGCACGGTATTTGTGCATGAGCTGATGTACCGCTACATTGTGGCGCTGGCCCAGGCCAGCCGCAAGGACCCGCGCCTGGCCGTGGGGTTAAGCCCCCGTGCCACCCTGGCGCTGACCAGCATGACGCGCGCGGCGGCGTACCTGGCGGGGCGGGATTTTGTTGCCCCGCAGGATGTGACCGCTGTGTTTGATGCGGTTGCCCGCCACCGCCTGGTGCTGAACGACCAGGCCCGCGCAGGCGGCGAAACGGTGGACAGCGTAATGCAGGACCTGCTGCGCACCGTGCCGCGCCCCCGCCCCGAAAAGGCTGACCGCCATGGCAGGTAAGCTGGGCCGGGCGCTGGTGCTTTTGGTGCTGCTGGCCGCGGCGCTCATCACTCAGGCACCGCTGGCGGTGTTCCTGTTAGCGTTTGCGCTGGTGCTTCTGGTGCTGCTGCGGCTGGATGCCGCCTATCTGCGCAGGCAGGTAACGGCAGAGCTGCTGGTGCCGGACAAACCCGTGATACAGGGCGAAGATTTTACCCTGACGGTTCGGCTGCGCAACCGCAGCCGGTTGCCCATCCCTGCGCTTGTGGTGCTGCTGAACGCCGCCGATGAATGGGGCGGGGGGCAGATCACCCTGCGCTGCGCCGCCATGCTGGGCGGCAAGGAGAGCGCCGAACAGCGCATTACCCTAAACGCAGGCAAAAGCGGCGTGTGGAGCATTGCGGTGCGGGGTATCACCCTGCGGGATCACCTGGGGGTGTTCACCGCGGCGTGCCCGGCTGCCGCGCAAAGCCAGAGCATCTGTGTGCTGCCCGCTGCCGCGGCTGGCAAAGCCAAAGCGGAAACCGCCCCCGATGAGGACGGCGACGAAGCCGACACCCGCGCCGCCCTGGGCGGCAGCTATGAGCTGCGGGAGTACCGGGACGGGGATACCATCAAGCAGGTACACTGGAAGCTGAGCGCCAAGCTGGACCGCCTGATGGTGCGCGAACCGCTGACCGCCCTGCGCGCTGCCCTGACCCCCGGTGGGGACCTGGACGGAGCGGAGGAATGGGGGGATTTTCCCCAACAGGCGGCGAAGCACCGCAAAAACCCGCCCAAGCGCAAAAAAGAACGTACTGCCCTGAGCCGGCGCGGCGCTGCCGACCCCGGCAGTGGGCTGAAGTTTGTGGACCGTGTGCTGGTGAGCACCCAGCGCCCCGCAGCGCACCCCGCGTTGTGGCTGGCGGCAGATGCCGCGCTGCTGCTGGCGCTCACCTTTGGTTTGCTGCTGGTGCTTTCCACCGGGTTCGGCATTGCGGTGCCGTTGTGGGTGTGGCCCGCGGCAGCCGCTTTCTGCGCCGGGTGGGCGCTGTTCCTGCGTGCGCCGCAAGCCCTGCGCCGCTGGGGGCTGCTGGCGGGGGTGATTGTGTATCTTGTGGTGTTGTTCATCTGCCAGCGGAACTTTTTGGCCGGGGCGCAGCAGTGCGCCGGGAACATTGCCCAAAGCCTGAACGCCCGCCTTGGCAGCGCGCTGCCGGTGGCCCAGGGCGGCAGTGCGGCGCAGCTGGGGCTGTTTTTGCTGCTGGCCGCCCTGCCCGTTACCGGGGCGCTGGCCGCTGCGGCCCTGCGCCGTGCGGATGCCCTGCTGCTGGATCTAATGTTGCTGCCCGTTGTTGTGCTGCTGGCGCTGGCCGGGGCCGCGCCTGCTGTGCCCGCCTGCCTGCTGCTTTTGGCCGGTTGGATGGGGGCATGGGCGGCTTCCTGCTCGGTGCAGCGGCGGGCCTTGTGGGGCAGGCGCGATACCGAAAACTACCGCCAGAACCTTTGCCGCCATTATAACATCCAAAAGTCTGCCGCGCTGGCGGCGGGCGGGCTTTGCCTTGCGCTGGCGCTGCCTTGTTGGTGGCTGCTGCGCCCGGCGCTGGGGGTTCCCCTTGGCTGGCTGCAGCCCGCGGCCCAGCGGGTGGAATCCGCCGCGCTGAGCACCGCCATTACCTGGCTGCCGCGGGTCAGCGGCGGCAGGCTGAACATTCAGGTAGAAGCCGCTGCCGGTGGTGTGGCGGATGGCGCCTTGAACCAGGGCGGGGGTATCCAGGTCAGCGGAGTGACGGATCTGGCCCTGACCGCCAGCGACAAACCCGAAGAAACCGTATACCTGCGGGGATTTATCGGCGGCAGTTATGACGGCACCACCTGGCAGGCCCCTGATACCGATGCCTTTGACAGCGCCGCTATGAACTGGAAAACCGAGGATAACGCCCGGCTGACCATTGCCAGCCTGCCGTTTTTGCGCACCGCCTATGACGGCACTGCCGAGCCCCAGACGCTGACGGTGGAGCGCATCCACGCCGATACCCAGTACACCTATGCACCGTACAACGCCTACTGGGGTGATTATTACACCATCCAGGGCGATGGCGCCGCCGCGGGCCAGACCGCGCAGGACGATGTGTTCCTGTATTACCCGCGGGATACCGCCCAAACTCAGCTGGAAGCCCGCGCCGATGCCGACCCCAGCGTGCTGGACCGGATGGAAGCATCCTATGCCGCTTACGCCGCCAGCCGCTACACCGCCGTGCCGGACGGCTATGACGAGCTGCAAACCCTGTGCGATGAAGCCAAAAAGGACCAGAAGCTGACCGAAGCTGCGGACATTGGCGATTACATCCGCGCCTACCTAAACACCAACTACCAGTATAACGCCAGCGCTCCCCAGCCGCCGGAGGGGGCCGACCCCATCCGTTACTTTTTAACGGAATCCAAACAGGGGTACAGTGTGCAGTTTGCTTCGGCGGCGGTGGTTATGTTCCGCATGTTCGGGTTGCCTGCGCGCTATGTGGTGGGCTATGCCGCGCCGCAAAGCCTGTTTACCCAACAGGAGGACGGCAGCTGGCACGCCATTTTGCAGGACGATAACGCCCACGCCTGGGCGGAGGTGTACATTTCCGGCCAGGGCTGGACCCCCATGGAGATGACCCCCGGCGTGCTGGTCAGTGCCCAACAGGCCGACCTGCGCACCGACCCGCTGCCCGAAACTCAAGATCAAGACACTGCCCCCGCAGCAGGGGAGAGCAGCGCAAACGAACCCGCAGCCACCATCGTGCCCCGCAGCAGGCTGGTTTTGGCGGCGTTGCTGGGGGGTTGCCTGTTGGCTGCTGCGGGGCTGCTGGTGCTGGCCCGCCGCCATGCCATGGGGTATGGCCGGGGCAGCTGCAACGCGCGGGTGCTGGCCGTGTTTGGCAGCATCTACCGCCTTTTGGTGCGTCGCGGCCTGCCGCCGGATACACCATCCGATGCGCCGGAGTTTGCCGCATTTTTGCAAAGTTGTGTCCCCGCCCTTGAACCCCAGGATGCCGAAGCTCTGCTGGCATTGGCTCAAGCCGCCCAATTTGGCGCAGGTACGATGACTGAGCAGGATACGGACAAAATGAGAAAACTTTACCAGGTTATAAAACACACTGGAAAGCGGAAACAGAGCCAGAAATCGGTTGAAAAACAGAGCCAGGAATGATATAATGACCCCGTATTGGGGTAGCGTGTTCTTTGCTTTCTTTGCACAGGGGGCTACCATGATCCAGGGAAATGTGGTATAATATGTTAAGTCCATTAACCAAGTAGGGAATGGCCGGGGTGGGGGACTGGTTTCTGAAACGGTACCCTGGGAACTGCCCGTGGGGCGGAAAACCGGCAAGGACAGAAAGAAGATCTTATAGAAGCAAACGTTAACAGGAGTAAACCCATGCCGCGCCGTAAACAGACAGAAGGAGAAAAAAAATTGACATCAGCCAGATGGCTGAAGACCTTGGCGTGTCCAAGACCACGGTATCCCGTGCCCTTTCGGGCAATGGCCGTGTCAGCGAAGCGACCCGCGCCCGCGTGGTCCAGTACGCCAAAGAGAAAAACTATGTGCCCAATATGCTGGCACGTGGGTTGGTAACCCAGCAGTCTTATAATATCTCACTGGTGTTCTCGCGCCAGTTCGGCAACCTTGCCGCACCATTTTTGCGCAAAACCGTCAGCGCCGTGTACGATATTGCCACCCGCAATGATTATGATGTGCTGATGACGATGGTGGGCGAGCAGGAGACAAGCCCGATGCAGCGTCTACTGGTCAACCGCAAGATTGATGGCGTGATTCTGGCCCGCACGCTGGAGCGTGATCCGCTGATCCCCATGTTGCAAAAAAGCGGCATCCCCTTTGTTGCCATTGGCCGCCCGGCTGACCAGGATGTCATCTCGGTGGACCATGATCAGGTGGGCGGCTGCCGCGAGCTGGTCAGCCTGCTGCTGATGAAGGGCCTGCGCCGCATTGCTTTGCTGGGCGGATCCATGCTGTACACCGTCAACCAGTCCCGCCTGGAAGGCTATAAGCAGGCGCATGACCGCGCCTGCTGCAAGATTGATGAGAGCCTGCTGTTTTTGGAGCTGGAAAGCGACGATCTACGCACCAGCGCTGTGGAGCTCGCGGTACAGCGTGGGGCGGACTGCATCCTGTGCATGGATGACCAGGTTGCCCTGCTGGCTTTGAGCACCCTGAAACAGCTGAACCTGCGCGTGCCGCAGGATATCCGTCTTGCCTCCCTGTATGACGACGAAGCGCTGCAGGAGTGTACGACACAGATCACGGCGGTCTCTTTTGATGCCGAACAGCTGGGCCGCCGTACCGCACAGCAGCTGCTTTCCCTCATCCGCCATCAGCCGGTGGAAACCCGCACCCTGCTGGGGTACCAGGTGGGGTTGCGTTTATCGACCCAGACCTGAGAGAAAAGTAGATAATTATAAGGCAACACCGCACAATTCCCGCCTGACGGCTTAAGCACCGCTCCGGCGGCTG
>ENA-UONV01001827-UONV01001827.1-human-gut-metagenome-genome-assembly--contig:-CS4-NODE-1827-length-17290-cov-5.738671_pt1 | contig 17290 bp, 12 predicted proteins | sample MGYA00242461_ERZ724008 | MGnify/ENA metagenome assembly ERZ724008 | reverse complement strand
GAACTACCTGAAACACGTATCCATTGTAGAGAAGCACCGGATTGAATACCTGGCATCCATTGATGGGGAAGAACGGCTTTACTATACCGACTTCACCTTTGATGCAGACAATAAACTCCTCTATGACGAATTGCAGGAGCAAATCAAACTCGTCATCGGCCAGTTGCCTGACCGTTGTCGCGAAGTCTTCCTGCTGAGTCGGTTCACACATCTCAAGAACAGGGAGATAGCCGATAAACTACAAATATCCACTACAGCTGTGGAGAAACATATTTCTAAAGCCCTTGCCCTTTTTGAACGTCACTTCAAGGATAAGTATCCGGTAGACATCTATATAATGGTTTTAGCTTGGGTGATTATGAACGAATAAATAGAATAACCAGGAGGAGAAAAAGCAGAGAACTAAAAATTTTCTGCTTTTTTCTATTTCCGGGGTTGGGTAGAATTAAAATTAGTTGTTACATCCTATAGAAAGAGAATTTATGAAAACAGAAACAAACATTCACGAATTGGCGATCCACTACTTTGAAGGACACATTTCAAAGACGGAAGAGAAACTCTTGTTCAGCTACATTGAGCAAGCGGAAGAAAACCGCCTGCGGTTTCGCCAGTGGGAAAAAGAATGGAAACTTACTAACGAAGGGGACGAACAGACCATGTATGAATGGCAACGTCTGCAACGCCGCCTTCGCACGCAAGAGGCTATTATGCCGATGTTACCTCGTCGTTATTTCAGCTTCTGGCGCAGAGTGGCTGCCGTAGCCGCCATCGTGGTGCTTACTGCCGGGGCTACGTTGGGCATCTGGAACATTGTTACCTTATCTTCTACCGAAGATTATTTCGTATTCGAAGCTCCCTACGGAGAAAAGAGCAAGATGACTTTGGCAGATGGTACGGTGGTATGGCTGAATGCCGGTTCCGTACTGAAGTATTCGGATAAGTTCAACGAACGGAATCGTAAAGTAATACTTAGCGGTGAGGCTTATTTTGAAGTCACGAAGAAAGAAAAAGCCAAATTCACGGTGCAAACCTGTGGATATGATGTAGTAGTGAAAGGAACGAAATTCGATGTTTCCGCCTATCCTGAAGACTCAGTTGTCACTACTGCACTGATGGAAGGAATTGTAGAAATCCATCATGGGGAACAGCGGATAGAGATGACACCCGGTGAATTTGTGAAGTTGGATATGGCTACCGGAAAAATCACACGTACCCGTAATGATGTGAAGCAATGGAAAGCCTGGTCGGAGAATCGAATTGAATTTGAGGATATTACGTTGAAAGAGCTGATAGCGAAGCTATCCCGCCAGTATGACGTCAATATCAGTCTGGAATCGGAACAGGTAGGTGCCAAACGCTTCCGCATTTCGTTAAGAAACCGTGAGACGATAGGAGAGGTGATGGCTGCTTTGCAGGAGATCATCCCGATAACCGTCGAACGCAGAGGAAAGGATATATATATCAGAGAATAAAATCAATTTTGTAACAACTAATTAAATCAAGAAAAGCTATGAACAACCGAAAATCAATTCTATGCTTATTCCTTTTGTTTTTGCTCAGTTTGGGTTCATTGTCGGTAAATGCCCAGACGGTCAGCAAAGTTTTTGTGCAACAAAGGTATAAATAAAAAGTGAGATAACGAAAAGCACCGCAATAGAATTGAAAAACAGATAGTTGGGGATTTGCGGCAGAGAGAAGGTGAAGCCATCGAAAACCGGGAAAAAGCCAAGTTAAACCGGAGCGGCGTTTCCTATTTGTAACCTACAACGGGTAACGCATAAGAAACCGAAGTAAAAAGTTAAAGGCTTGTGATTGAACGGTTTTTAAGAGGAACACTACCCCGAATACGGTGTAAAGATAACGATTTTCGGCAAAATAGCAGAAAAAAGTTATAAATCCGATTCTTATTCTGTGATACACAGTGTTTTGCGTAACTACAGGTAACTCTACACAACGTAATTTTGAAACTTAAAAATTGTAGAGTTATGAAGAGTACATTTTCGACGATTTTCTATTGTAAGAAACAAGTAGTAAAGAATGACGGAACATCCCCCATCATGGGACGCATCACCATCGACGGAACGCAAACGCAGTTCAGTTGCAAACTGACCGTCAATCCCAAAATTTGGGATGCCAAAACAGGCCGTGCCACAGGCAGAAGTACAATGGCATTGGAAACTAACCGTATGCTGGACAAGATACGGGTGAAAATCAATGGACATTATCAGGAGATAATGGACAGGGATAATTATGTGACCGCCGAGAAAGTAAAGAACGCCTTTTTAGGGTTGGAACACCGCCAATACACCCTCTTGAAAGTATTCGAGCGTTACAACGAGGATTATGAGAAGTTGTATGAGGCGGGAATGAAATCGAAATCCAGCCTTAGCAAGTACCAGACGGTATATAAACACCTGAAAGAGTTTATATACCAGCGTTACCATTTAAGCGACATCGCTTTGAAAGAGCTTACCCCGGCTTTCATCACCGACTTCGACATGTTCCTGCGTGTGGACAAGCACTGTTGCAACAATACGGTGTGGATTTATACCTGCCCGCTCCGCACGATGGTTTCCATCGCTATCAACAACGGATGGCTGGTGCGCGATCCGTTCTGCGATTACGAAATCCAGAAGGAAGATACCGAACGCGGCTGGCTTACCCGTGAAGAAATCAACCTGCTGATGAACGGCAAATTGAAAAACGCCAAACAGGAATTAGTACGGGATTTATTCCTGTTCTGCTGCTTTACGGGGCTTAGTTTCACGGACATGCGCAACCTTTCGGAAGAAAACCTGCGCACTTACTTTGACGACCACCTTTGGATTTACATGCACCGCCAAAAAACAGGCGTGCAGTCCAATATCCGGTTATTGGACATCCCATTACAAATTATCGAGAAATACAAAGGACTTGGAAAAGGCGACAAGGTTTTTCCCGTCCCGGTATATATGACCTGCCTGTATGGTATCAATGCCGTAGCCAAACGGTGCGGAATTACCAAACGCCTTACGTGGCACATGAGCCGCCATACGATGGCGACGGAAATCTGCCTGACCAACAATGTGCCTATTGAAACGGTCAGTTCCATCTTGGGGCACAAGAATATAAAGACAACGCAGATTTACGCCAAAATCACGAAAGAAAAGCTCAACAAGGATATGGAGAACTTATCCGCACAGTTGGAAAATATTCAGGAATATAATAATGTAATCATTTAATACACGCAGTCATGGAAAGAGGAACTATATCAATCAGTAAAAGCGGTGTTTCCATCATGGGAACCAACATCTGGATGACCGATTATGAGATAACCGACCTGCTGGGTGTTACGTTAAATGCCGTGCGTAATCATGTCAAATCCATCTTCAAGAGCGGGGTACTGTCGGAAAGCGGCACGTACCGCTACATCCTTCTGGAAAGCGGCAACCGTGCGGATGCCTATAATATGGAAATGATAACCGCCCTCGCGTTCCGGCTGAACAGCCTGCCTGCAAAGATATTCCGGGAATGGGTGGTAAAGAAGGCGGTGACACCTGCACGTTCCGCACCACCCATCGTCCTGCAAATCAGCAACGGGTTCCCATGCTGACAAACGAGGGGGCAGACCATGCAAGACGGTCTGCCCCGTTTTTGTTTGATACCCTACCGGACAGCCTTTTTATAGCTTTCTTCCAGCATCCTTTCAATGTCGGTTTCCCGGTACAGGACTTTTCCCCCGAAAAGGATAAAAGGTATTTTCCGCTCGTTGCGGTATTCCTGAAGCGTGCGGCGGCTTACTTTCAGCCGTTCCGCCACCTCCTTGTCGGTCATGTACCGTTCCCCATTCAGTGGCGGACGGTAATTCTGCGCCAAGAGGCTTGCTTCTTTTGCTCCCTTGCGCAGTGCGGACAGGGCACTTGCGATGCGTTCATCGTCCGTTGTCAAAACATGTTCATTCATATTACAAGATGGATTTTAGTAGTGGCATACAATCATTACAGCGTATCCCTTTCCGTTCGGAACTGATTCATCACGGGCAGGAGGCGTTCCACTTCCCCCGGCTTGTAGTAAAACTTGCGGTTTATCTGCGAGAACCCGATGAGGCGGTTATCCCGAAGCGTCTGCAATGTCCTTTGGCTGATATGCAGCAGGCGGCACACGTCCTCCCCGTCCAGCCAGTTACTCATTTTCTTGTCACCGCACCTGCGGTACAACACGTTCACTTTCTCCGTGAGTGTGCCCACCCCGGAAAGCAAGGCTTCAAAAGCCGCCTTTTCGATAATTACTATTTCCATATTTAAAATCAGTTTCCGGCAAAAATACCGCATTACAGGCGTACCCGGTACTGTTTCGCCGCTGTTGGCAGCTTGTGTCTTCCGCATGGCGGCTATTGTCCCTTTCATCTTCCTTGAATTGCACAAAAATCTTCCATAGGTGGTTGCCTACCTGTGGAAACACGCCGTGCAATAGAGGGAACTTTGCCCCGAAATCAAAAAGCAACAGATATGGAAATCATCACGATGGAAAGTGCCGCCTACAAGGAGCTGACGGCAAAGATAGATTTGATAGCGGGATATGTCCGCCAAAGTGAAGAGAGGAAGAACGAAAAGGCAGCAGAGGTATGGATGAGCAGCAAGGAACTTAAAGGGTTGCTCGGTATCAGCACCCGCACGCTCCAACGCCTGCGTGACAACAAACGCATCAGTTACGCCATCTTCGGGGGCGCTTGCCGCTATCCCGTTTCAGAGGTGGAGCGATTGGTAAAGGAAAGCATCTACAACTGCGACGCGCAGACGGTGGAAGAGTTCAAACGCAATTACCTGTTACGCACGGGAGGGGGAAAGAAGAAATGAGCGCGTTGGATTTGGAAACCTTCGAGGGCTGGATGCGACAAATCATGGAACGCTTCGACCGCAACGAGCGACTGCTCGCCTCGCTCACGGGCAAGGAACTCAAAGAGGTGAAATACCTCGATGGGGAACGGTTGCTCGACAATCAGGACTTGTGCGAGCTGCTCAACACGAGCAAACGCTCCATCCAGCGTTACCGCAGTTCGGGAACACTGAAATACCGGATGCTCTGGCACAAGGTCTATTACAAGGAATCGGACGTGCAAGAGTTTTTGAGGACGCATTTCAACGAGTTCGAGCAGAAAAAAGGAGCAAAGGGCGGAGAGGGATAACGCCACAAACTTCCATGCGGAAGCCACAAGCTGCCACGCCCTCCGCTATCCATTGCGGAACGGTTCACAGCCCTTACTTTCGCTGCGGAACAATTCCATTAACAATTAATAGAAGACCAACTTATGGCACAAAAAAAGAATCAGAAGAACGAAAAGGATGTGCTGATTGTCCGGGACGAGAAGACCGGGGAAATCAGCGTGGTTGCCGGACTGAAAAGCGACGGCACACCCAAGACAACGGCTGCCACGGAGGCTAACAAAGGAAGTTTCTTGCAGTTCGACAAGAACAGCAACGCATTGGACAGCTTTCTGGACAATTTCTTCCGGCAATGCAAGGAGCCGAAACGCTTCGGTTTCTACCGTGTGGCGGCAGATACCGTGGAACAGGTGTTGGACGTGTTCAAAGACCTGCTGAAAGACCCGGAAGCCAACAAGGATTTACTTGCTCCGCACCGAGTGGATACAGAGAAGTATGAAAAGCAGGAGGAACAGGCACAAACCGTCTCCGAAGAAGTTAAACCTGTCCCCAATGAACCCAATGAGTCCGGTGACCTCGATCCTTTCTGGCAAGCGGTTGAAGACCATTGGTATCCTGACGAAAAAGAGTCCGGAAGGCAAGAACATGCACAGACACAGGAACAGGCACAGGAACAGACACCAAACGGGCAATCCGCACAGGAGAAGCCGGATGAGAAAAAGCACGGGATAGACGAAAGCCGCATCGACTGGGCGGACATGAAAGAGGTGTACGGCATCGACCGTGCGGCACTCGAAACGTCGGGCGATTTGGAAAAGATGCTGGGTTACGGGAAATCGGGGCTTGTCACCGTTGCCCCGTATATCAACGGCGAACGCTTCGAGCTGGAAGCACGCCTCTCGTTCAAGGAATTGCCGGACGGCAGCGTCGGGCTTGTCCCCCATGCCATCCGCAAAGAGCCGAAGCTCGACCAGGAATTCATGGGACATACGTTCACCCCCGAAGACAAAGAGAACCTGAAAAAGACGGGTAACATGGGACGTATGGTGGAACTGACAGATAAGGAAACGGGCGAAATCATTCCCTCGTATATCAGTATCGACCGCCAAACCAACGAAGTGACGTTCCTTCCCGTAAAGGATGTGCCGACCATGACGGGCATCGGGCAGACTAAATTTACCGAGCATGAAATAGGCGAGCTGCGTGCCGGGCGTGCCATTCCGAACAAGGAGATTGTCTTGTCGGAGAAACGGAAGTTCACCGCCACCCTGCAAATCAACGTAGAGCGTGGAGGAGTGGAATTTGTACCCAGACAGAACGGGCAGAACCAAAGACAGCGTAGCGGGCAAACTACGCGGCAATCCCGCAATCCCCAACCTGCCGCCCAAGCTACGACCGGGCAAGCCACAACCGCACAGACCGCCGCACAGCCGGAAGGCGGACAGAAACCGAAGGTCTATAAATTCCAATGGCTGGATGAGAACGGGCATATCCGCGCCCCGAAAACAATGGGCGGCGTGCTGCTCACCCCCGAACAGCAGAAGGATTTCACCGCAGGGAAAGCCATTCTTGTCAAGGACATGAAACGTGACGGCAAGGGAGAACCCTATACTGCCTACGTCAAGTATGATTTTGAGGCGGGCAAACCAAAATACTTCCGTACCAGTCCCGAAGAGTCGCAGGCGAAAGTGGTCGCCCCGGCTTCGGAAAGCCGCACGCAAGTAGCGGTGAATACCGACGGCAAGACCAACGAGGCGACCAAGCATGTACGGGAGCCTTTGCGACAGGGGCAGACACAACCGACCGAGGGGCAGCAGCGAAGACAGAACAAGCCCAAAGGCATGAGCGTGTAAAGTCATGGTAGCATTTATCATTCTTATAGCCGTATTCCTCCCCTGCGTGATTGCTTGTCTGCTTTGGCGTACCGATTGGAAAAGCATTGAAGAGGAAAACAAGCGGTATTACACGGAGGAAGGACATCATATTTATTATGACCGCAAACTGATTGCGGCACTTGAAAAAGAGAAACGACAGATAAAAGAAAAATAGCTGACAAAGAAATAACAAGATAAAATCAATAACCGGGGCATATACGCCCCAACCACTAAAATCCACAATAAATAAAAGAAGTATGAAAGTAATTTTGGCTGAAAAGCCCAGCGTGGCGAGAGAAATCGCCCGTATCGTGGGCGCAACGAAAAGAGAAGAAGGCTATTTGTCCGGCAACGGATATGCGGTAACATGGGCTTTCGGGCATCTGGTCATGCCCGCCCTGCCTGACGGGTACGGCATCAAAGGTTTCCACCGTGACAACCTGCCGATTATCCCTCCGGTGTTCACCCTTGTACCTCGCCAGGTGAAAACCGACAAGGGGTACAAGCCCGACAGCGGCGTAGTGGCGCAAATCAAAATCATCGCCAAGCTCTTCCGGGAAAGCGAGCGAATCATCGTAGCCACCGATGCGGGTCGCGAAGGCGAGCTTATCTACCGCTACCTGTACGAATACATCGGATGTGCGACGCCTTTCGACCGCCTTTGGATCAGTTCGCTGACCGACAAAGCTATCCGTGAAGGGTTGGAAAACCTCAAATGCGGCGCGGAGTATGACAAGCTGTATTATGCCGCCAAAGCACGCAGTGAAGCCGACTGGCTCGTGGGGATTAACGCCACGCAAGCCATCACCATCGCTGCCGGACGGGGCACGTACTCGTTGGGACGTGTACAGACACCGACCTTGGCAATGGTATGCGAACGCTACCTTGAAAACAAACGCTTTGTCCCCGAACCTGTATTCCAGATTCACCTATCGACGGACGGCACGGCGGACGGAGAGGTGGTGAAACTCTCTTCCGCCCTGAAATGGAAGGAGAAAACCGAAGCCGAAACCGCCTACCGGACGGTCAAGGAGTGCGGAAGCATGACCGTTACCCGCGTGGAGTGCAAGGAAACCGTACAGGAAGCCCCGCTTTTGTACGATTTAACCACACTGCAAAAAGAGGCGAACACCAAGCACGGGTTTTCTGCGGAGAAAACCCTCTCCATCGCCCAGAAGCTCTATGAAGCGAAGCTCGTCACCTATCCCCGTACCGGAAGCCGCCATATCCCCGAAGATGTGTTTGCGGAAATTCCTGCCCTGCTGCTGACGTTGAAGAATCATCCCGTATTAGGCGGCTACCTTTCCACGATGGGCGGCCTCTCACGCCGCAGCGTGGACGACAACAAGATTACCGACCACCACGCCTTGCTTGTCACGGAGGTCAAGGCAAAGAACCTCGAAGCCGACGACCGAATCCTTTACGATATGATTGCCGGGCGTATGCTGGAAGCCTTTTCGGACAAGTGCGTCAAGGATGTTTCCACCGTATCGGCGGAGTGCGGCGGCATGGAGTTCTCCGTCAAGGGAACCGTCGTCAGGCAAGCCGGATGGCGTGCGGTATATGGGGAGAAGGAAGCCACGGAAGAGGTGGCGTTACCCCGCTGGGAGGAAGGCGGTACGCTGCCTGTAAAGGCAAGTTCGCTGACCGAAGGGAAGACGAAGCCCAAGCCGCTGCATACGGAGGCGACCTTGCTTTCCGCCATGCAGACCTGCGGCAAGGAGGTGGAGGACGAACAGTTACGCCAGTCACTCAAAGAGTGCGGCATCGGTACGCCCGCTACCCGTGCCTCCATCATTGAAACGCTTTTCAAACGCGAGTACATGGTGCGCCAGAAAAAATCCCTTGTACCCACCGAAAAGGGGCTTGCCCTCTATTCGGTAGTCAAGACGATGCGCATCGCGGACGTGACAATGACGGGCGAATGGGAAACAGCCCTTTCGCAGATAGAAAGCGGTGAAATAAGTGCCGAGACGTTCCGCAAGGGGATTGAGGATTACGCCTCGCAGATTACCACGGAACTGCTGACCTCCGAGAAGCTGTTCCCGCATAATGACACCGGATGTACGTGTCCCAAGTGCGGCAAGGGTGTGATGCAGTTCTACGGCAAGGTGGTACGTTGCGGCAATCCGGATTGCGGACTGCCCGTCTTCCGGCAGAAAGCCGGGAAAACGCTCACAGATGCGGAGATTACCGAACTGCTGACCAGCGGGCAGACGGGAGTTATCAAGGGCTTCAACAGCAAGCAGGGCAAACCGTTCAGCGCCGCCGTTGCCTTTGACGGGAATTTCAACACCGTTTTCGTGTTCCCCGATACGAAAAACAAGAAGACGAACCCGCGAAAAAAGAAATAATGCGTATATTTACCACTGAATTTACAGTCAAAGGTCATTCATACTATCAGATAGTTGATGCTGATTTTTACTGTGGATTTTAGTGGTGGCACTCGGCGGGGACGCCGGGTGCCTTTCGCGTTTATCCTTTCCTTTATTTAATAATCCACTAAAATCCACAGAATCATGATAGATAAAAATCAAACGACCGACCTGTCCTATTATGGACTTTACCTGCTGAAATACCTCAAAGAGAACCACCCCGACAAAGCCGCTGACACGGATTTCATCGAAAGCCGTGCCGACCATGCCGCCGACATGTACGAACAATCCCGTCTGGAGGGATATACGCCGGAGGGGGCGCAGGAGCTGGCAATGGCGGCACTGACAGAGGGGCTTCACTTCTCCAAGTACAACACAATCATCGAAGTGTTGTGGAACGAGTTCGGGGATGAAGTAGAGCCGGGTAACGCACCCGCATTCGCCTTGACACTGCAACCGGAGATGGAAGAGGTGTTCGCCCGATACCCGCTGACGGACAATTTCGCCTACACATCCGAATACGACCTGCTTTATACCGAACTGACGGGAGCCGTCGCAACTTATCTCGAAGAGCATGGCGTTTAACCGTAAAGAGAAGCTGCGGGACAACATCGAGGCGATACGGACGGTATTCACATTGGAAAAACAGCAGAGGGCGGCTACTCCCGAAGAAAGGGAGATACTCGGCCGCTTCTGCGGTTTCGGCGGGTTGAAATGTATCCTCAACCCTGCCGCCAACCTGATGGATGCCGCCGGGTGGACGAAGTCCGACCGCGAGCTGTTCCCCCTGACAGCGGAGTTACACAGGCTGATCCGTGATAACTCGAAAGATGAGCGGGAGTACAAGCGCTATTTTGACAGTTTGAAAAGTTCGGTGCTTACAGCGTTCTATACTCCCGCCGAAGTGGTGGCGGCACTTGCCGACACCCTGCATGACAACGGCATTACCCCACACCGCCTGCTCGACCCGTCGGCAGGTCAGGGGGTGTTCATCTCCGCTTTCGGTGCGAACGCTCCGGGAGCGGAGGTTATGGCATTTGACAAAGACCTGCTTACTGGCAAACTGCTCTCGTTCCTCTATCCGCAGCATAAAGTACGGGCGGAAGGGTTTGAACGGATTGAAAAACCGTTCACAGGTTATTTTGACGTGGCGACTTCCAATATCCCGTTCGGGGATGTGGCGGTGTTTGACCCCGAATACACGGGAGCCGGCAATTATTCCCGGCGTGCCGCCGCCAAGACCATCCACAACTATTTTTTCCTGAAAAGTCTGGATGCGGTCAGGGACGGTGGCATCGTGGCGTTCATTACCTCGCAAGGGGTGATGAACGCCCGTGAGGGGGCTATCCGTATGGAGATGCTCAAACATGCCGACCTTGTTTCAGCCGTCCGGCTGCCCAACAACCTCTTTACCGACCATGCCGGGACGGAAGTGGGCAGCGACCTCATCATCCTGCAAAAGAATGAAAAGAAACAGGCGGTCAGTGAAACGGACAAGCTGTTTGCGAACGCTACGCCGGATGCGGCAGGCTTCGTCACGAACACCTATTTCCAGAAATACCCGGATCGGATTGTCCGCACGCAGGAGAAAACGGATACCGACCCTTACGGGAAACCGGCAATGGTCTATCTGCATGAAGGCGGCGTTATGGGTATTGCCGGGGACATGCGCAAAATGCTGTCTGAGGATTTTGCCAAACGGCTTAATGCGGATTTGTATCAGAAAATGGCAGCCCCGCAGGTTGGGCAGACCGCACCGTCCGTTTCTGTCCGTCAGGAGCGGATGCCCCGGTATGAACCGACACCGGAAGACTGGCGGGAAGCAGGCGAAGTGATGCAGGAGAGTGAACGAAAGTTCCGGAACGAACATCCGCCACAGCCGGAAGATTACCAACGGCACGAATTGAAAAGCGAGCCGGCGAAAAAAGAAGAGAAGCCTGCGCCTGCCCCTCCCGTAATGGATTTGTACGACCTGTTCAACTTCACGCAGGAAGAGCGGCGGCTGGCGCAATCGGGACAGAAGAAAAAGCAGGCGGGGAAAAAGGCAAGGCGTGCCGCGCCTGTCTCCCGGAGCCTGTTCGACCAGCCTGCCGTGGAGAAAGAGCAGAAACCGACTGCACCGTCCGGACAGGAAACGATTACGCCTCCCGAAGTCCAAAGCATGGACATGGAGGCTGTTTACAACGCTATCAATTGGGACACGAACCCGCCCATCAACGGATTCTACGAAACGATGGCGCAGCTATCCCCCGGACAAAGGGAACAGCTAAGACAGGGAAATTTTGCAGCCCGGCAGAACAGGATGGACAAGGCAGAGGATTTACCGGAACATCGTTCCTCACAAACATCCGTTCCTGTTAGTGACAGTTTTGAAGAAGAACGCCGCTTGCAAGAGATGAAAGAGCGGGAAGAAGCGGAGAAGATAGAAGCGGAGCTGATGAAGCCCCGTCCCATGATGGGCAAATTGGAACCGCACCATAAAGAGGGCATGTTGGTGGCGGACGGCAATCAGGTGGGCTATCTGAAAGGCGTTACCCGCTACGGGACGACCTTCCACCCGTTGGAACTGAATAAGGTGCAACAGGAAAAGGCGGAGCTTTATATCACTATGCGCGACAGCTACCAACGGCTCTACACCTTTGAAGCGGAGATGCACGAGGAAAACAAGCCGGAACGTGCCGCCCTGAACGCTTCATACGACACTTTTACGAAGCGATACGGTAATCTGAACGCCAAAGCGAACGTGAAGTTCCTGCTTATGGACGCTTCGGGACGCGATATGCTCTCGCTGGAACGTGCCGAAAACGGGCAATTCATCAAGGCGGACATATTCGACCATCCCGTGGCTTTTGCCCTGAATGACGTTACGCACGTGGATACGCCGCATGAGGCTTTGTCCGCTTCACTGAACCGTTACGGGGCGGTGGACCTCGATTACATGGAATCGCTTTCGGACAACAGCAAAGACGAACTGGTAGAAATGCTGAAAGGGCAAATCTACTTCAACCCGCTCGTGGACAACTACGAGATTAAAGACCGCTTCATTGCCGGGAACGTCATGGAAAAGGTGGAACGTGTTTCCCGCTGGATGGCAAACAACGAAGGTAACGGGCGGATGCCGGAGGTGGAAGCCTCGCTCTCGGCACTGCGGGACGCAATGCCCCGGCCGATTACGTTCGACGAGTTGGATTTTAATTTCGGGGAACGCTGGATTCCGACGGGAATGTACGCCGCCTATATCAAACACCTGTTCGACACGGACGTGACGATTTCCTATTCGGAGAGCATCGACGAGTATTCCGTGCATTGCGGCTCGAAGAACACCCGGATTACCGACCAGTACGCCGTACAGGGGCAATACAGGAAGTATGACGGTATCAACCTCTTGAAACACGCATTGGTCAATACCGTACCGGACATTAGCAAAAGCATCGGCAAGGACGAACACGGCAACGACATCAAGGTCAGGGACAGTGAAGCCATACAGCTTGCCAACGCGAAGATTGACGAAATCCGTAACGGTTTCACCGATTGGTTGAACGACCAGGCGCCGGAGTTCCAGCAGCGGTTGGCGGATATGTACAACCGCAAGTTCAACTGTTTCGTGCGTCCCGCCTACGACGGTTCGCATCAGGATTTTCCCGGTCTGGACTTGAAAGCGCTTGAAAAAAGGTACGGTATCAAGGAGGTGTACCAGAGCCAAAAGGACTGCGTATGGATGCTCAAACAGAACGGAGGCGGGATATGTGACCACGAAGTTGGAACCGGTAAAACACTGATAATGAGCCTTGCAGCGCAAGAGATGAAACGGCTGGGGCTGGCGCACAAGCCGATGATTATCGGGTTGAAAGCCAACGTCGGGGAGATTGCCGAGTGCTACCGCACGGCATATCCCAACGCCAAAATCCTCTACGCTACCGAGAAAGACTTCTCACCTGAAAATAGGATAAAGTTTTTCAATAACATCAAGAACAACGATTGGGATTGTGTCATCATGTCGCACGACCAGTTCGGGAAGATACCCCAGCCGACGGACGTACAGCAGGAGATTCTGCAAAAGGAGCTGGATTCGGTGGAAGAGAATCTGGAAGTGCTGAAAGCGCAGGGAAAAGAGGTTTCAAGAGGGATGTTGAAGGGATTGGAGAAGCGGAAAATCAACCTGCTCGCCAAGCTGGAAAAGGTGGAACACGCCATCAAAACCCGCACGGATGACGTGGTGGATTTCAAGCAGATGGGCATCGACCACCTGTTCATAGACGAGAGCCACCAGTTTAAAAATTTGACATTCAATACCCGTCACGACCGGGTGGCGGGGTTGGGAAACAGCGAGGGAAGCCAAAAAGCACTCAATATGCTGTTTGCCCTGCGTACCATTCAGGAGCGCACGGGAAAGGATTTAGGGGCGACGTTCCTGTCAGGCACGACCATTTCCAACTCGCTGACCGAACTCTACCTGCTGTTCAAGTACCTGCGCCCGAAGGAACTGGAACGGCAGAATATCAACTGTTTCGATGCGTGGGCGGCGATTTTCGCCAAGAAGACCACCGACTTCGAGTTCTCGGTCACGAACAACATCGTGCAGAAAGAACGTTTCCGCTATTTTATCAAAGTGCCGGAGCTGGCGGCGTTCTACAACGAGATAACCGATTACCGCACGGCGGAAGATGTAGGCGTGGACAGACCGGAAAAGAACGAGATACTGCACAATATCCCCCCTACGCCGCAACAGGCGGAGTTCATTGAAAAGCTGATGCAGTTCGCCCAAACCGGGGATGCCACTATTTTGGGGCGTTTACCTTTGTCGGAAACGGAGGAAAAGGCGAAGATGCTGATTGCTACCGATTATGCCCGTAAGATGGCGCTCGACATGCGCATGATAAACCCGGAAAAGTACGAAGACCATCCCGACAACAAGGCTTCCCATTGCGCCGCACAGATTGCGGAATACTATAAAAAGTACGCCGCACAGAAAGGTACGCAGTTCGTTTTTTCGGATCTGGGCACGTACCAGCCAGGACAATGGAGCGTGTATAGCGAGATTAAGCGCAAATTGATGGAAGACTACGGCATTCCGGCAAACGAGATACGTTTCATTCAGGAGTGCAAGACGGAGAAAGCTCGCAAGGCGGTGATTGATGCCATGAACGAGGGAAAAGTACGGGTACTGTTCGGTTCTACCAGTATGCTCGGAACGGGTGTGAACGCACAGAAACGGGCGGTTGCACTTCATCATTTAGACACACCGTGGCGTCCGTCCGACCTCTCCCAACGGGATGGACGGGCGGTTCGCAAAGGGAACGAGATAGCCAAGTGTTTCGCTGATAATAAGGTGGATGTGATAATCTATGCGGTTGAAAAATCGCTGGACAGCTACAAGTTCAACTTGTTGCATTGCAAGCAGACGTTTATCTCACAGCTTAAAAGCGGTGCGATGGGCGCCCGTGTTATCGACGAGGGCAGCATGGACGAAAAATCGGGCATGAACTTCTCGGAGTATATGGCGATTTTATCGGGCAATACCGACCTGTTGGACAAGGCTCGGTTGGAAAAGAAAGTCGCCGCATTGGAGAGCGAGCGCAAGAGTTTCTACAAGGACAAAAGCGGCTCGACATGGAAATTGGAATCGCACACCAAAAAGCTGAACGAGAATAACGGGTATATAGCCAAGCTGACCGCAGACTACGCCACCTTTACCTCACGGGCACAGACCGATGAGGACGGTTACTACCGCAATCCGGTACGGCTGGACGGGCTGGCGGCGACCGATGCCAAAAGCGTCGGGACACGATTGCAGGAGATAGCCAAGAACGCCGAAACAGGTGGTGAATACAAGCCCATCGGTGAGTTGTACGGTTTTCCAATTCTGGTGAAAACGGAAAAATCCATTCGTGAGGGCGTGGAGGTGAAACAGAACCGCTTTTTCATCGAAGGGGCATACAAGTACACCTACAATAACGGGCAATTGGCAATGTCCGACCACAAGGCGGCGGCTACGAATTTCCTCAATGCGCTGGAGCGTATTCCGAAACAGATTGAACAGTACACAACGGAGAATGTCAAGTTGGAGAAAGATTTGCCCACGCTGCGGGAGATCGTAGGCGGCACATGGAAAAAGGAAGAGGAACTGAAAGCATTGAAATCCGAAGTGGCGACGTTGGAACGCAAGATACAGCTGGAATTAGCTCCGCCGGAGAAACAGGCATATACATCCGACGAAAGAACGAATACTGCCGATAATGAAAGTCCGGATAGTTTCCACACGCATAAAAGTCCGGATGAGTTTGTACGTGAACACAATATTTCGTTCCATTCAACGTCTTCCGAAAGCAGGCGAAGCAAATCCCTAAAATTATGATATAGAAAACAGCCATCTATTTTAAGTGGCTGTTTTTCAAAAAAAGGGGAATGGCTATAGTGGGGAAAAGAGAACGGAAATACGGCAAGATTCGGGGCTGGCTGTGCCGACTGGTATGTTTTTCATTAACTCCATTTTTAATTATAAAAATTTATCCAATCTATTTTTATTTGGCAGAAAAGTGGAAGCAACAGACATCATTGTTTTTTCTGATTCTTTGAAAACCAATTATTTGGCACGAAATGCAAAAAAGACTAATTTTGTAATCTTAATGATTTGCACACATGGATGAAACGACATATAAAATCTTGATGGGAGCTTCGGCTTTCATGGTGGCAATGCTGGGAGGCATGCTGGCGACTACGACGATACAGCCGGAAGAAGGATTGGAGAAGCTACGGAAAGCGCGGAATATCATTGTACCTTCTTATTTCGTGTTGGCTCTTCTTAGCGTGGTATGTTGCTTTACGGGATATGACTCCTATGTTGAGCCGGCCAGTACGCTTTTTGTGGCGTCCTATCAGGCACTGCTTTTCACGATGTCGATGATGGTTTTCATACGCCCGGCCGAAGTCCGGTGGAAAACGGTAGGCAAGCAGGCTGGAGGTATCACCGTAGCGGGAGTAATCTTGTTCGGTGCCATGATGTTTACCAATTATTTTTCTTGGTTCTTTTATGCGGGTCTTGCGGCTTATATTGCCCAATTGTTTTTTTATACCCGGAAGTTCATGCAGGCTTATCGGAAGACTATTCAAGAAGTGGAGGATTACTATGACGATGATGAAGAAAGCCGTCTGACGTGGGCGAAAACCGGTTTTTATTCCGCATTGGTTATCGGCATGATGGCTATCACCATCATGTTCCGTCCCGGCTTATATATGCTATTCGTTCCGCTGTATGTGGCTTTTTATGGTTTTATAGTCATGTGGTTTATTAATTACTATCATAAGATGAAATTTGCATTTCCCGTCATTGCGGTACCGCAAGACAGTGCAGACGCAACAAATCGCGTCTGCACTGTTGCCACTATTGTGCCGGAAACCGTTTTTGAGGAAACAGGCAATGCAACAATAGCACCGGATACAGGGGAAGAAGCAATAGTTTTGGAAGATATACCTGAAACGGGCAAATCTGTGAGAAGAATAGCCGAAAACCCTGATGAATCAAGCTGTTCCGAAGCGAAACAACTGCTGGAAGAAAGGTTGCAAAAATACATAGATGAAAAAGAATATTGTCAAAAAGATGTTCCTTCCAGCATCGTGGTAGATTCTTTCGGGGTAAACCAGACATTCTTCCGGCAATATATGAAAGACCATTATGGGATGGATTTCCGCCCGTGGCGAAAGGAACTTCGTTTGCTTGAGGCAGCCCGTCTGTTTGTCGAACATCCTGAATACAGTATTGACAAGGTCTGCGAGATGGTAGGATACAATGACAACGGGAATTTCAATCGTGATTTCAAAAAAATGATGGGAATGACGCCCAAATGCTACTGTCAACAAATCTGTTTCAATAATACTGCCTCGCCGCATGAAGAGATTCTTA
>ENA-UONV01001823-UONV01001823.1-human-gut-metagenome-genome-assembly--contig:-CS4-NODE-1823-length-17323-cov-5.655548_pt1 | contig 17323 bp, 11 predicted proteins | sample MGYA00242461_ERZ724008 | MGnify/ENA metagenome assembly ERZ724008 | reverse complement strand
CTGCTAATTTAAAGGCAATGCAGTACGATTATGACGGTGCAATTGCACAGATTCAGTCAATACCTGGCTATGCAGATAATGAAACATATGTTAGCTGCATTCAAAGCTATGAGAGTTTGAAATCACAGGCTGTACAGTGGACAGATTATGATAAGATTACACATATCTTTTTCCATAGTCTTATTGTTGACAGTGAGCTTGCATTTGAAAGCTATAAGAGCAGTGATTATGATCAGGTAATGACAACTATCGAAGAATTTAAAGATATAATGCAGTCTATGTATGACAAGGGTTATGTTTTGATAAGCCTTCATAAGATTGCAAAGATGGAAACGCAGCCAGACGGCACCATGCAGATGGTGCAGCAGCCAATTTATCTTCCGAGAGGAAAAAAGCCATTTGTACTTTCCGAAGACGATGTATGCTATTATGAGTATATGACAGGAACTGGATTTGCGACAAAGCTCTGTCTTGATGAAAACGGTAAGGTTGTAAATGAGTATGTTGAGCGTGATGGAAGCGTATCATATGGTTCTTATGACGTTTTGACTGTTTTAGAGGATTTTATTGAAACACATCCTGACTTTTCTTATCAGGGTTCAAAGGGTATTCTGGCATTTACGGGATATGATGGTATTTTAGGCTATCGCACAAGTGATTTCTGGTACAATGAAAATTGTGACTATTACGTTTCTACACCTGCAAACGATAAAGAAAAGCGCGAAGATCATACGTCACCAAATGAAAATATTGAGCAGGACAAGCAGACAGCACGAGAAGTTGCACAGGCAATTCGCGATCTGGGCTGGGAGCTTGCCAGCCACAGCTGGGGTCATCTGAATATGACAAGTACAAGCTATGAACATCTTGTATGGGACACAGATATGTGGGAGCGCGAAGTAGAATCTATAATCGGAGATACAGATATTATTTTATATCCGTTAGGAGCAGATGTAGGAGACTGGAGACCATCACAGTATACATTTGAAAATGAAAAATTCAAAAAGCTCTGGGATGTAGGCTTTAGATATTTCTGCAACGTAGACAGTACTCAGTACTGGCTGCAGTATGGCTCAAATTACATGCGTCAGGGCCGCCGCAACATGGATGGTCAGATGATGTTTAAGCAGATGGTTTATCCAGAGAAGGTACTCACAAGTGATCTGTTTGACGTATATGATGTCTTTGACAGACGCAGACCGCTTCCTGTAAATGGAATAACAGTGCCAGAAGATTTTGATCTGCAGGCACTTGCCGATTCGCTTGGAATGAGTGACCGTATAATAAATTGAACTAACATGAGCGCCATCGGGGACAGGGACGCCGCGGCAATTGCTTTTTTAATGCCACCGTCCCTGTCCCCAGTGGCAGAAGGAGGAAAAAACATGTATATCATAGCAGGTCTGGGCAACCCAACCGCACAGTATAGAGGAACAAGACATAACGTTGGCTTTGAGGTTATTGATTACCTTGCGGACAAATACAATATTGATGTAACAACAAAAAAATTTAAGGGCTTAATTGGAACAGGCGCGATTGATGGACAAAAGGTTGTTCTAGTAAAGCCTCAGACCTTCATGAATTTAAGCGGAGAGTGTATTCAGGAGGTCATGAATTACTACAAAACAGATATCTCTGATTTAATTGTAGTATATGATGATATTAACCTAGAGCCAGGACAGCTTCGCGTGCGTGGTAAAGGAAGTGCAGGCGGTCATAATGGTATGAAAAATATCATTCTGCATTGCAATTCACAGGATTTTCCAAGAGTGCGTGTCGGAATCGGAGCAAAGCCGCCAAAGATGGATTTAGCAGACTTTGTACTCAGCCATTTCCAGGGCGAAGAAAAAGAGGCAATGGAAGACGGCTACAAAGAAGCAGCAGATGCAGTATGCTCCTTAATGAACAACGGACTAGAGGCAACCATGAATCATTATAACCAGAAGAAAACAAAATAATGATAAGGAGGGTCAATTGTGGGTATTTTTGCAAATCCGCTGACGGACCTGCTGGAATATGAAGACTTTTCAAGAGATTTTTTGAAGGGAACAGATCCAGTGGGCATGACAGGCTGTATTGACTCCGAGAAGGTGCATTTTATGAGCACCTTTCTTGGAGAGAAAAAAGTGCAGCTTGTTGTGACGTACAATGAACAGCGGGCAAGGGAAATTGAAGAAGATTATAAATTATTTTGCAGTCAGGTCTATGTGATTCCACCGCGTGACCTGATCTTTTTTAGCGCAGATCTGCAGGGAAATGCCATCATTGCAGAGCGCATGAAGGCATTTGCAGCACTTTATCAAAACGAGGCGAAGGTTATCATCACGACAATGGATGCGCTCATGAGCGCGGCAGTGCCGTTTGAACAGCTGATGAGTCATGTGATAAAGCTAAAAGAAGGTGATGAGCTTGATCTTGAAAAGCTAAAGCATGACCTGACTGTGATGGGATATGAGCGTGTAGGACGTGTGGAGGAGCCAGGACAGTTTACTGTTCATGGAGGTATTGCTGATGTATATCCATTGACAATGGAGGTTCCGGTTAGAATCGAGCTTTGGGGAGATGAAATAGATACGATTCGCTGCTTTGAACCGCAGAGCCAGCGCTCAATGGATCAGATCGAGTGCGTATCTGTTTTTCCAGCGGCAGAGGTGATCGCAGATGATACGGCAAGACGGCGTGCTGCGGGAATGATTCAAAATGAGCTTGAGAGCCAGTTAGCTGTCTTTAAAAAAGCAAAGGAGCCAGACAAGGCGAAGCGTCTTCGCGAGGAGACAAACCGCATATTAGAGGCACTTGGTGAAGATGTTGTATTAGAGGCACCAGACAGCTATATAAGCTATTTTTATCCGCGCACTGTTCAACTTTCTGAATATTTTGATGAGAAGAACACGTTAGTTTTCCTTGATGAGCCGATGCGTCTTAAAGAGCGCGGTGATGGTGTGCAGGCTGAGTTTGAGGAAAGCATGAAAAATCGTCTGGAGCAGGGCTTTCTTTTGCCAGGTCAGACAGCACTTTTAACACCGGCAAAACATGTGCTTGCTGCTTTTGAGCGCGGTCAGGTTGCAGCACTGTCTTCACTTGACAGCCGCCTGGCTGACTTTACGGTGGTAAACAGCTACGCAGTAAATGTTCAGAACATGAACACATATCGTGAAGGTTTTGAACTTTTAATTAAGGATCTGACACACTGGAAGAAGGAAAAGTACCGAATTGTCCTTTTGTGTCCGTCAAGAACTCGTGCAAACCGCATTGTCAATCAGCTTATAGAGTATGATCTTTTGGCATATTACAGCGAGGACGAGGATAAAAAGATAAATCCAGGTGAGATCATGGTTACTTACGGAAACCTTCACCGTGGCTTTTTATATCCGATGCTAAAATTTGCTGTTATCACAGAGAGCGATATCTTTGGTGTTAAGAAAAAGAAAAAAGAAAAAAAGAGCCACTATCAGGGTCAGCGAATAAGTGATTTTGCGCAGCTAAAGCCTGGTGATTATGTGGTGCATGAAAATTATGGACTGGGAATTTATCGCGGAACAGAGCGACAGATTGTGGATAAGGTAACAAAAGATTATATTAAGATAGAATATGGTGATGGCGGAAAGCTGTATTTTCCTGTCACACAGCTTCATATGATACAAAAGTATGCTGATTCAGAGTCTAAGCAGCCAAAGCTTAACAAATTGAACGGCCAGGAGTGGACAAAAACAAAAAGCCGTGTTCAAAAAGCAGTCAACAACATTGCAAAGGAGCTTGTGGAGCTGTATGCAGTGCGCCAGAGTGGTCACGGTTATCAGTATGGAACAGACACTGTATGGCAGAAAGAATTTGAAGAGCTTGTACCATTTGATGAGACGGCAGACCAGCTTGCAGCAATTGATGCGACAAAAGCTGATATGGAAAGCACGAAAATCATGGACCGCTTAGTGTGCGGTGATGTAGGCTACGGAAAAACAGAGATTGCCATCAGAGCTGCCTTTAAGGCTGTGCAGGACAGTAAGCAGGTCGTATTTCTTGTGCCGACAACTATTCTTGCTCAACAGCATTACAATACATTTGTTGAGCGAATGAAGGACTATCCAATTCGAATTGAGCTTTTATCACGCTTTCGCACGTCAGCGCAGATCAAGGCATCACTTGAGCGCTTAAAAAAGGGTCTTGCCGATATTGTAATAGGAACACATCGTGTGCTGTCAAAGGATGTTGTATTTAAAGATCTAGGCCTTTTGATTATTGATGAGGAACAGCGCTTTGGTGTCACACACAAGGAAAAGATTAAGCAACTTAAAAAAGACGTTGACGTGCTGACACTAACGGCAACACCGATTCCGAGAACACTTCATATGAGTATGATAGGCGTGCGCGATATGAGTGTGTTGGAGGAAGCACCGTATGAGAGAAGACCGATTCAGACATATGTAATGGAAATGAATTGGGAAATGGTTCGCGAAGCAATAAACAGAGAGCTTGCCAGAGACGGACAGGTTTATTATGTGTATAATCGTGTCAAGGATATTGATCAGATTACGGCACAGATAGCAAAGCTTGTGCCAGATGCAAATGTTGCCTTTGCGCATGGTCAAATGTCAGAGCGACAGCTAGAGCAGATCATGATGGACTTTGTTAACGGTGATATAGACGTGCTTGTTTCCACAACTATTATAGAGACAGGCTTAAACATTCCAAACGTAAATACTATTATCATCCACGATTCCGACCGCTACGGACTTGCACAGCTGTATCAATTAAGAGGACGTGTAGGCCGTTCAAACCGCACTGCCTATGCTTTTATCATGTATCAGCGAAACAAGATTTTAAAAGAAGAGGCTGAAAAGCGTCTCCAGGCAATTCGTGAGTATACTGATCTTGGTTCAGGTATTAAGATAGCCATGCGTGATCTGGAAATTCGAGGCGCTGGAAATTTGCTTGGCAGTGAGCAGCACGGTCATATGGAAGCAGTTGGCTATGATCTGTACTGCAAGATGTTAAATATGGCTGTCAAAAAAGAAAAGGGTGAGCTTGAGATGGAGGAAACCTTTGAAACAACGGTGGACATTCCAATCAGCGCTTACATTCCAGACAGCTATATACGAAACGAAGAAGACAGGATGGAAATTTACAAGCGTATTGCAGCAGTCGAGACAGAGGAAGAGTCAATGGATATGATCGACGAGCTTATCGACCGTTTTGGAAGTGTTCCAAAACCAGTCACCAACTTGCTTGAGGTGTCAATCCTTCGTGCGGATGCGCATTCTCTCTATATTAAAGAAATCAAGTCCTCGTCAACAGAGATTCGCCTGTTCATGCATCCAAGAGCAAAATTTGACACGATGCGTGTGCCGGATCTTATACAGTCTTACCGAGGTGCACTTCGTCTGCTTGACAAAGACAATCCTTATTTCTTATTGAGGGCAGGAGATGGCGCAGTCAAAGAAAAAACGCTGACATTGAAAACATTGAAAAAACTGTTAAGCGATATAAAAACGTTGATTGTTTCATAAAATCATGCTAAAATGAAAAGCAAAGTTCACGAGGCGCCCGATAAAGAAGATGCACTTCGGAGCGTTGATAGAGAATATAGAAATAGAGTGAGGTAAATTTATGAACCGAATTATGAAGTATGCAGCAGCAGCCCTCGTAGCAGCTACTGCCGTTAGTACATTAGGCGGATGCGAACAGTTAGAGAAAAAGGCACCAGAGGATACAGTTGCTGTTTCATTTGGCGATACAAATATCATGCTGGATGAGGTTACTTATATGATACGTTCCATGGAGTATACCTATGAATCCTATTTTGGATCAAACATCTGCGGCAACGATATGGGCGATGGTTCAGGCATGACAGTCGGTGATTACATCAAGCAGATGTCTCTGTCACAGCTTCGCCAGACACTTGTATTAAATGAGTATGCAAAGAAAAATGGCATTGAGTTGAGTGATGATCAAAAAGCAAAGGTAGATGAGGCAATTGAAAAGCTTCAGACAGAATCAGAAGATTATCTGGATGCAGTCGGCGCAACAGATGAGCTGATTGAAAAGACATATACAGAGAATGCAATTGCCAATCTTGTTTATATGGATCTTGTTGCTGATGTTGATACAACAGTTGGTGATGATGAGTTCCTTCGCAAAAAGATTGCATATGTAAAGCTGACGCCAAGTGAACTGACAGAGACGACAGCAGCCGATGAGGCAACTACAGAAGTGTCAAGTGATGAAGACAGCAGCGAAGAGGCATCTTCTATAGAGAATACAGAAGCAGAATCAGAAAGTGCATCCAAGGATGTAACGACTTCCACAGAAGAAGCAAGCAGTGAAAAAGCATCAACTGAGGAAGCATCAAGCGAGAAAGCTTCAGAACTTTCTTCTGAAGCATCAACTGAAGATTCAACTGAATCAGAAACACTTTCAGAAGAAGAGCAGGAACGTCAGGATGCGATGAACGATGCAGCAGACAAGATCCTTAAGGCATTTGAGGAAGGAAATGATGCAGCAGACTTCATCAGTGATTATCAAAATGACAGTCACTTCACCGCGACAAATTCTGAGATTTCCATAAGTGAGGATGGAACTGCTGTATATAATGCAGCTGCGTGGGCGCTTGCAACAGACGAGTGTACTGTATATAAGAGCGATGACGGCAGCATCTACATCATCCGCTGTATTGATGATAATGATGAGGAAGCACGTCAGAGTGCCATCGATTCCGAGATCGAAAGCAGAAAGACAGCTTTATTCTCAGAGAAGTATGCCGAGATTCAGGACGAATCATCCAAGTTTAAGGTAGATGAGGATGTGATTGATACAATCCGCTTTACAACTCCAGTTTACGTAGCACCAAGCGAGGAAGAGTCCTCAGAAGGTGAAACTAGTGGTGAGGAAACCTCAGAAAATGAAACAAGTGAGGAAGAGTCATCAAAAGCAGAAAAATCAAGTGAGTCTGATGAGACAGAGGAAGCAGTAAGCGAAGCTTCTTCGGAGGAAGAGAGTAAGTAATTAAGAGCCGCCTAATATCGGGAAAGGCACAGTAAAGTGCCGTTTTCCTGATTGCAGGTGGCTTTTTTGGCGAAAAACGCGCTCTCTTTCTTAATCGTTATCCCGATTTCACTTGACATATCGTAATAATTTTGTTATAATGCCCCTCGAAGTGTAATAATTTTGTAATATTTAGTAACAGTTCAATCGTGAAATGTTACTGTGACACTAGCGAGGGAGTGCAAGCTTACTCGCTCGCAGATAAGAATGTAAAGAGGTTTTATTATAAAGAAAGGCTTGGTATATATGAAGATCAAAGGAAACAGATTTGTTACGTCAATCTTAGCAGCGTCTATGCTGTCTGGTACATTTTTTGTTCCGGCATCCGCAGGTGAGCTTGAGGGTGAGAGCGCAATCGCAGGCATGGCTGTTACATTGAATAACTACTACGCAGGAGAGGAAACTCCGGATGAGGCAATCTTAGATTATCTTGTTCCTAAGGCTCAGGCAACATCTGAGGCTGAGAGTGAGACAGAAACCGAAGAGCCAAAAACCGAAGAGCCAAAAACCGTTATGGCCGCTACTGTTGCTGTCACTTCAGATGCTTCTAATGTAGGACTGGTAAGCGCAGCAGGTTACTTAAACGTGCGTGAACAGCCATCCACAGGCAGTGTAACAGTCGGAAGACTTTTCAGTAACTGCCAGGTTAACATCAAAAGTTCCGTAAACAACAGCGAAGGCAGCTGGTATCGTATCACTTGCGGCGATGTAGAAGGTTATGTAAGCGCAGCCTACGTATTAGTTGGCACAGCAGCCAAGACTGCTGAGGACAATATCCAGAACCGCTATGCAGTTGTTACAGCAGATCAGTTAAATGTTCGCGACAGTGCATCTGACAGCGCAAATGTTGTTGGAACTGTATACAAGGATGAAGAGTACGCAATCATCGAGGATCAGGGTGATTTCGTAAAGATACATATTGCAAATGATGAGGTTGGATATGTTTCAAAGTCCGGTATCACCATTAAGACTCAGTTCGCTCAGGCTCAGAAGGTAGACAATGAATTTGTATCTCAGGAGCTGGAGAACTTCATGATCGATATCAACTACTCCAGAAACGTATACGAGCAGGCAATGGCAGAGGGAACAGGCGAAGGCTACTATCGTGCATATGCAGCTATCGTTTACGCAGCAGAGCTTCTTGGTTACTACAGCGAATTTGCAGCAGATTCTGGATTAGAAGATCTGGCAGCAACCTCAAAGCAGGAGCAGGAAAGCGCACTTGCACTTGCAGATGCAGCATATAAGTTAGCATCAGATTCCGGCTACTTTACTCAGGTTGCAGAATCAGTAGCATCAAGCGAGGCAGCAGCAGAATCCTCCGCAGCAGCAGAGTCTGTACAGGAAACTCAGACACAGCCATCAACAGATGCATCTTCTGAGGGAAATACAACAAGTAATACAGCTGAGACAACAGCACCAAGCAGCTCAGCATCTGATGAAACCATAAGTGTAGAAGTTCCGACTGCAGCATCTGTAACTGGCATTGAGGCTTGCTATCAGGGTGGTACAAAGTATGTGGGTGATGTTGTCTACACCGCAGAATTGTTTGTAAGAGTAAGCTACAGCGATGGAACTGTAAAGGATATTTACGACGGATGGTATTCACCACAGGTAGGTATGACCTTAAAGCAGGAGGGCTACAATGTTGTAACCATGTATTATGGTGATTTTAGCTCCAACCTTGAAGTATATGCAAACCCGGCACCGACTCAGGCAACCCAGCCGGCAGCACCAGAGACACAGCCAGCGGCACCAGAGACTCAGCCGGCAGCACCAGCACCAGAGACTCAGCCGGCAGCTCCAGCACCAGCACCAGAGACACAGCCAGCAGCTCCAGCACCAGCCCCGGAGACTCAGCCAGCGGCACCGGAGACTCAGCCGGCAGCACCGGCACCAGCACCAGCTCCAAGCGGTAATGGACAGTCTATCGTAGACTATGCAATGCAGTGGGTAGGACAGTGTAATTATGTATGGGGCGGTACAAACCTGACACCAGGAGGCGGTGTTGACTGTTCTGGATTTACCATGAACGTATACGCAGCATTCGGTATCAGCCTTCCGCACTACTCCGGCGAACAGATCAACTATGGACAGGCTGTATCATACGAGCAGCTGCAGCCAGGTGATCTTATCTGCTTCTCAGGCCATGTAGGAATCTATATCGGCGGCGGCATGATGGTTCATGCAGCAAGTGCAGAGAGAGGTATCGTAGTAGATAATGTATTCTATAACAAGCAGCCGATCGGATATCGTCGTCTTGTATAAATAGTTAAAATTCAAGGCCGTCTGTCAGAGTTGACAGGCGGTCTTATTTTCGTGTATTATAACCGTAAGAAACGAAGACATTAACAGTTAACGTTAACTGGGAAAGAAGGTAATATTGCATGAGACGTGATAAAGTCAATTACTATCTGGATCTGGCAGAGATCGTATCCCAACGAGGAACCTGCCTTAGACGCCGCTACGGTGCTGTTATCGTAAAAAATGATGAGGTGGTATCTACTGGCTATGTCGGTTCCCCGCGAGGACGCAAAAACTGTACTGATTTAGGGTTTTGTATCCGACAGAAACTTCAGATTCCAAGGGGTGAGCGCTATGAATTGTGCAGAAGCGTTCACGCTGAGGCAAATGCCATAATCAGTGCATCAAGAGATCAGATGATCGGAAGCTCTTTATATTTGACAGGAGTAGAAGCAGATACAGGTGAATATGTAAAAAATTCCAACAGCTGCTCCATGTGTAAGCGAATGATCATAAATGCAGGAATTGAGACTGTATATGTGCGTGATGATAAAGATAATTACCGAGTCGTAAAGGTAGCAGACTGGATTGAAAAGGATGAATCACTAGAGGGCACATTCGGGTACTAAGCAAAACATGAAATTTGGCTAATTTCATCTTGATTTTCGACAGGCGGTCATATATAATTAGGGGTGGTGTCCATGCGGCAGATTTGTTCGTGTGCGTTTGGCAGAAAAGAATGCAAGAAGCGTAAAGGCACCATGAAACCTAGGCTGGCGAAGCAAATGGTAAAAGGGCTTCGTCTGTGTGAGAATGTCACAACAACAGGAAGGAAAAGACAAATGATACATCAGCAATACGAAGTAGATGACCATCTTCATGAAGAGTGCGGCGTGTTCGGCATTTACGACATGGATGGCAATGACGTAGCGTCGACTATTTATTATGGTCTTTTTGCTCTGCAGCACAGAGGTCAGGAGAGTTGCGGTATCGCGGTAAGCGACACTAGCGGTCCCAAAGGACTAGTACTGAGTCATAAAGGAATGGGTCTGTGCAACGAGGTGTTTACCCCGGAAGACTTAGAGTCAATGAAAGGAAACATCGGTGTAGGCCACACCAGATACTCGACGGCAGGTAGTTCTACGAGAGAGAATGCACAGCCGCTTGTATTAAACTACATCAAAGGAACACTAGGCCTGGCACATAATGGCAACCTGATCAATACGCCGCAGCTGCGCCAGGAGCTTGCAAGAACAGGTGCAATCTTTCAGACGACAATCGATTCTGAGATTATCGCGTACATGATTGCAAGAGCCAGAGTTGAACAGCCGACCGTACAGGCAGCTGTCGCAGAGGCGATGAAAAAAATCAAGGGAGCGTATTCACTTGTTGTCATGAGTCCGAGAAAGCTCATTGGAGCAAGAGATCCATATGGCTTTAGACCGCTGTGTATCGGAAAGCGTGGCAATGCCTATATACTGGCATCAGAAAGCTGTGCACTTGACACTATCGGTGCTGAATTTGTCCGTGACGTAGAGCCGGGCGAGATCGTCACCATCACACAAAAAGGAATTGAATCAAACCGAAGCATGTGTATCCCAAAGGAGCAGCATGCAAGATGTATTTTTGAATATATTTATTTTGCCAGACCAGATGCCTATATTGATGGCGTGAGTGTATATGAGAGTCGTCTGATTGCGGGACGTTCTCTTGCAAAGCATCACCCAGTTGATGCTGATCTTGTTGTCGGTGTTCCGGAGTCTGGTAATGTCGCAGCTATGGGTTATGCGATGGAGAGCGGCATTCCGTATGGCATGGCATTTGTAAAGAACAGCTATGTCGGCAGAACCTTCATCAAGCCAAAGCAAAGCAGCCGCGAGTCAAGTGTTCGCATTAAGCTGAATGTACTGACAGAGGCTGTAAAGGGAAAGCGAGTAATCATGATTGATGACTCAATCGTGCGTGGAACCACAAGTGACCGTATTGTCGGTATGCTTCGTGAGGCAGGTGCAAAGGAAGTTCATGTAAGAATCTCCTCACCGCCGTTCTTGCATCCGTGTTACTTTGGAACTGATATTCCATCTGAGGATCAGCTGATTGCACACAACAGAAGTGTAGATGAAATCTGTAAGATTATCGGAGCTGATTCCCTCGCATACTTAGACGAGGAATGTCTGTATGAAATGTCAAAGGGACTTGGCATTTGTACTGGATGTTTCAATGGCAAATATCCGCTGGATCCGCCGACAGAGGACATCCGCGGCGACTATCAAAAGTAAAAAGATATAGAAGAAAGGTTGGTTTACTATGGCAACAGATCGTTATACAAGCCCACTTTCCGAGCGCTATGCCAGCAAGGAAATGCAATATATTTTTTCACAGGATAAGAAGTTTACCACATGGAGAAAGCTGTGGATCGCACTTGCAGAGAGCGAGAAGGAGTTGGGATTAAATATTACAGACGAGCAGATCGCTGAGCTTAAAGAGCATCAGAATGATATCAATTATGATGTTGCAAAGGCGAGAGAGAAGGAAGTTCGTCACGATGTTATGTCTCACGTTTATGCATATGGTGTACAATGTCCAAAGGCAAAGGGTATCATCCATCTGGGTGCAACCAGTTGCTATGTAGGTGACAACACTGATATGATCATCATGCGTGAGGGACTGCAGCTTGTAAAGAAGAAGTTAGTCAATGTCATTGCTGAGCTGGCAAAGTTTGCAGACCGCTACAAGGCGCTGCCGACACTGGCATTCACTCATTTCCAGCCGGCACAGCCAACCACAGTCGGAAAGCGTGCAACGCTTTGGATGATGGAGCTTGTGCAGGATTATGAGGATATCTGCTATGTAATCGATTCCTTAAAGCTTCTTGGCTCTAAGGGAACAACAGGTACACAGGCATCCTTCATGGAGCTGTTTGACGGTGATCATGCAAAAATCAGAAAACTGGATCAGATGATCGCAGATAAGATGGGCTTTGCTGGTGTATATCCTGTTTCTGGACAGACCTACTCCCGTAAGGTAGACAGCCGTGTATTAAATGTGCTGGCTGGTATTGCAATGAGTGCACATAAGTTTACAAACGATGTGCGTCTTCTGCAGCACTTAAAGGAGGTAGAGGAACCATTTGAGAAGCATCAGATCGGTTCTTCTGCAATGGCATATAAGAGAAATCCAATGAGAAGTGAGCGTATTGCTTCTTTGGCAGACTATGTGATCTCAGATGCTATGAATCCGATGCTTGTCGCTTCAACTCAGTGGTTTGAGCGTACACTTGACGATTCTGCAAACAAGAGAATCAGTATTCCAGAGGGCTTTTTGGCAGTTGACGGTATTCTTGATCTTTATCTGAATATCGTAGACGGAATGGTTGTTTATGAGAAGGTAATTCACAAGCATCTGATGGCAGAGCTTCCATTTATGGCAACAGAGAATATCATGATGGATGCAGTAAAGGAAGGTGGAGACCGTCAGGAGCTGCATGAGAAGATCCGCCAGCTGTCCATGGAGGCTGGACGTAATGTCAAGGTAAACGGTCTTGACAACAACCTGCTTGATTTGATTGCAGCAGATGATACATTCCACCTGACAAAAGAGCAGCTGCAGCAGTGCATGAATCCAGAGCGTTACACAGGACGTTCTAAGGAGCAGGTAGAGGATTTCCTCGCAGAAGTAATAAATCCAATCCTTGCTAAGAACAAGGAAGACCTTGGTATGACAGCAGAGATTAACGTATAAGAAAGGTAAGGTAACTGATATGGCAAGAGCAATTGTAGGCGCCAATTGGGGCGACGAGGGTAAAGGTAAAATTACGGATATGTTAGCACAGGAGTCTGACATTGTAATCCGTTTCCAGGGCGGAAGCAACGCTGGACATACAATTATCAACAATTATGGAAGATTTGCAATGCACCTTCTTCCATCCGGCGTGTTCTCACAGCACACTGTAAATATCATTGGAAATGGTGTTGCACTGAACATTCCGTATTTTATAAAGGAGTTAAACAGCTTAACTGAGCAGGGCGTTCCGAAGCCAAACATTATGGTTTCTGATCGTGCACAGATCCTGATGCCATATCATGTAGCACTGGATACCTACGAGGAAGAGCGTCTGGCAGGAAAGTCCTTTGGTTCAACACGTTCCGGTATCGCTCCGTTCTACTCTGATAAGTATGCAAAGATTGGCTTCCAGGTAAGCGAGCTGTTCGGAGATATGGACGAGTTAAAGGAAAAGTGCGAGCGCATCTGCACCTTAAAGAATGTTATGCTTGTTCATCTGTACCACAAGGATCCATTAAATGCAGATGAGATTTTCAATACACTTATGGAATACAAGGAGATGATCGCTCCTTACGTAGCAGATACAGGACTTTACCTGCATCAGGCAATCAAGGAAGGAAAGAAGATTCTGTTAGAGGGACAGCTTGGTACCTTAAAGGATCCAGATCATGGTATCTACCCGATGGTAACTTCTTCCTCTCCATTAGCAGCATACGGTGCAATCGGCGCAGGTATCCCGCCATATGAGATCAATGAGATCACAACAGTTGCAAAGGCATATTCTAGTGCAGTAGGCGCAGGTGCATTTGTCAGCGAGATCTTCGGTGAGGAGGCTGATGAGCTTCGTAAGCGCGGTGGTGATAAGGGTGAGTTTGGTGCTACCACAGGCCGTCCGAGACGTGTGGGATGGTTTGATGCAGTTGCAACAAGATATGGCTGCCGTGTGCAGGGAGCAACAAGCGTTGCACTTACAGTACTTGACCCGTTAGGCTACTTAAAGGAGATTCCGATGTGCGTAGGCTATGAGATCGACGGCGTTGTAACAAAGGATTTCCCAACCACTCAGAAGCTTGAGAAGGCAAAGCCGGTATACAAGGTACTGCCAGGCTGGAACTGCGATATCCGCGGAATCCGCAATTACGAGGATCTGCCAGAGGCTTGCCGCAACTATATCGACACCATCGAGCAGGAGATTCAGGTTCCGATCACACTCGTATCAAACGGACCGGGAAGAGAAGAGATCATCCACAGAGAGTCAAAGTTAAAGTAATATTTACAAATAAAAAGAGCAGGCAGGGCATTGTGATATGTACCCAGTTTTCTGGACACCGGGTCAAAATTGAATAATTAAGCTTCCATCATGGATGCTTCCCTGAACTTAGAGGGAGGCATCCATTTTGTTTTAGCTTGGATTCTGGTGTTATTGTAATAGTTGATATACTCGGCAATCGCCTTAGAGAAGGATTCAAAGGAGGGATAATCCTTCTCTAATCCATAGAACATTTCGTTTTTCAGCCTGCCAAAGAAAGTCTCCATAATGCAGTTGTCATAGCAGTTGCCCTTTCGGGACATAGATTGTATAATTCCATGCTTTTGAAGTTCGCTCCGGTAAAATGCGTGCTGGTACTGCCAGCCCTGATCCGAGTGCATAATCAAACCTTGTACAGAAGGAAATCGTTCAAACGCTTTATTCAGCATATCCTTGATTTGTTCCATGTTCGGACTGGTAGAGAGATTGTAGGAAATAATCTCATTGGTATTCATGTCAAGAATCGGAGAAATGTAGCATTTACCCCAAGGCAGATTGAATTGCGATACATCTGTTGTCCACTTTTGAAGCGGCTTCTCGGTACTGAAATCCCGATTGATAATGTTATCAGCGACCTTGCCCACATCGCCTTTGTAGGAATGGTACTTTTCCTTGGGGCGTTTGCCGCATAGTGCAAACTGATTCATAATTCGCTGGACACGCTTATGATTTACCAGAAAGCCACGGTTCAGAAGCTCCCGATGTACCCTTCTTACGCCATATCGCTTCCTGTTCTCGTTGAAAATGGAAACAATTTCAGACGATAGATCGGCGTTTCGTTCTTTGACTTTGTCGGTTCTGCCGAGCTCATAATAATATGTCGACCTGGACAGCCCAATGGCATCCAGCAGATCATTCAGTCTGTGTCCTTCTTTGTGGAGTTCTTGGACGAGCGCAGCCTTTTCGCCTTGAGTTGCGCTGCGCATCTCTCTTCTCTCAAGGCAATCTCTTTTTTTACGACGGTAATCTCCGCTCTCAGACGCTCATTCTCTGCTCTGAGCCGAATCATTTTTTCTCGCTCTGAAGGGGTCAGTTTTGCTGGTACGATTTTCTTCTTCCTTGGATGGCCGTCCTTTTGCTGTGCGGCCAATCCCTGATACCCTTTCATTTTATAACATCTGACCCATTGGTACAAGAGACCGTCACTGATTCCAGCCGAAATTGCCGTTTCTTTACACGATGCACCGGCCAAAATTTTAGCAATCAGCTCATACTTTTCTTCTGTTGCCCATACTTTGTTTTGATTTTTATGTCGAAATGCTTCTGGACCACAAGCATCTTCTGTACGAACCCAAATCCGAATTGTATCATGAAATCGTTTTTCATTTACTCCCTCTGGTGTTTCTGGCCATTTTCCATGGCGGTACAATTCCACACACTTTTTCTTGTATTCATAACTATATTTCATAAAAATACCCCCAATACTGGGTGTCCAGTATTGGGGGTACATATCATATCAAAGTGTTAGACAAAAACCATAACTATTCTGTTACAGAGAATGAAAAAGGTGAGACAATTATCAAAGATGAAGAGGGAAACCAGGTAAACTTCAACCAGAAGAAAGAGGAGTCTCAGGAAAGCGAGGAAGAAACACCCCAGACAAGTCCTGACCAGGAACAAAAAGAAAACCGGGAAAGTGCGGAGAAAGACGATGCCGGAAAGACGCAGGCAGATACTGACGAAGAAGAAACGGAAGCGCAGAGAAGCACAGGTAAGAATGAAAATGCAGTGTCAGAAGAAAGCCAGGAGAAGCAAGAGAATTCTGCTCCGACTTCTTACCATACAGGAATGCTTCTGGCTGTGCTTGCAGGAGTAATTTTTGTGGTAGGAGTGATCTTCTGGAAGAAAAAGAAACAGCATTAGAAATAGTCTTAGAAACATCTAGGGAGAATTTTTACATATGGAAAGTTTTGTAAGAAAGTTGGCAGGCCAGTATTTTGAAATCTGTCCTGTCTGCGATTACATAAGAGAATACTGTAAGGATTATATTGTTACAATAGGTTGCAGGAAGACATCTTCCAATAGCGGAAGATATGAAAAACGTGATAACCGCTCTGATAATACCAACCAGGAAGCGGGGTACTTTCGGATTGCCATATCCCAGTCAGATATTGATTTTGAGCGGGAAAAATCCGAAAGAGAGGATATCAAAGAGGGCATTCCCATCAGGCATTTTTCCGATGCCTACCTGGAGACACTTGCAGTCTATCGCAAGATTGCAGACTACCTCTTATCTTGCGATACCCTGCTTTTTCATGGCTCGGTCATTGCTGTAGATGGTGAAGGCTATCTTTTTACAGCCAAAAGCGGTACAGGCAAGTCCACCCATACACGACTGTGGAGAGAATATTTCGGGGAGCGCGCCGTTATGGTAAATGACGATAAACCGCTTCTTCATATTACAGATTCCGGTGTAACAGCCTATGGAACGCCTTGGGATGGGAAGCACCGGCTCAGCTCGAATATCGCAGTACCTTTAAAGGGCATCTGTATACTGACAAGAGACATCAAAAATCATATCGAGCAGGCAGATCCACATGCCGCATATCCGATGATTGTCCAGCAGACGAATCGGCCGCTCACGGCGGATGGAATGAAGCAGACCCTTTTCCTCATAGACCGGATGCTTAATGTAGTGCCGGTCTACCATCTTGGCTGCAATATGGAGCCGGAAGCTGCAAAGGTGGCTTATGAAGGAATGGTGATAAATTCAATGATGGAAGAAGAAAAACGAGTTCCGGAAGCATTTTCTTTTATAGAATGCAACAGGGAACAGATAAAAGTAAATTGAAAATGGAGGAAACATGCATGAAATTAAAAGATACATTTATCACCCACGAAAACGACGGGGAACATATTTTAATTGATGTGACCAGTTCTTTTGTAGGACTTGTCAGAAGCAATAAGACGGCAGCCTTTATCGTGGAGTGCCTGAAAACAGATACTACC
>ENA-UONV01001820-UONV01001820.1-human-gut-metagenome-genome-assembly--contig:-CS4-NODE-1820-length-17346-cov-8.394830_pt1 | contig 17346 bp, 13 predicted proteins | sample MGYA00242461_ERZ724008 | MGnify/ENA metagenome assembly ERZ724008 | reverse complement strand
CAATGAATTGTCATGCTTGCACGGAAAGGACTTAGTATGGATCGAAAAGAAATGCTTTATGCATTTATCAAAGAAGAAGAGTATCGTCCGATGAAAGGCAAAGAAATCGCGGCGCTGTTTTGTGTGCCAAAGAAGGAACGTGCCAAATTTCATGCCCTGCTGGACGAACTGGTAAAAGAAGGAAAAATAATAATAGATGGAAGCGGACATTATCAGCTTCCGAAGGAAAATGTCAATGCGGGAACGTTTATGGCGACATCCAAAGGATTTGGATTTGTGCGGGTAGAAGGCCAGCCGGACGATATTTTTATTCCGGAATCCGGCTGCTCCAATGCCTACGACGGCGATGAAGTTATGGTACAGATCTACAAGGATTCGAAGAATGGAAAGCGAAAAGAAGGCCAGATCATCCGCATCCTGAAACGGGCCAATACGACGGTCGTCGGCACATTTATGCGAAATAAACATTATGGTTTTGTCGTGGTAGACCGTGAGAAGTTTACGAGCGATGTCTATATTCCGAAGGGAAAGACGAAAGAGGCAGAAACTGGTGAAAAAGTCGTTGTGGAAATTACAGATTTTGGTAGTGAAGAAAAGAGCCCGGAGGGTGTCGTGACGGAGATTCTTGGACATGCAGATGATCCGGGGATTGATATTTTATCCATTGTGCGCGGCTACGGTATACCGGAGGAATTTCCGGAAGAAGTGCTGCGGGAACTTCCGCATATCCCGGAGAAAGTGGATTCGACGGATATTGCGGGACGAATGGATCTGCGTGACCGGATGACCGTGACGATCGATGGCGAAGATGCGAAAGATCTCGACGATGCGATCACGTTGCACAAAGAGGAAAACGGAGGCTATGAACTGGGTGTGCATATTGCGGACGTCAGTCATTATGTCAAAGAGGGTTCGCCGCTTGATAAAGAGGCATTGAACCGCGGAACCAGTGTGTATCTTGCGGACCGTGTTATTCCGATGCTTCCGCGAAAACTGTCCAATGGAATCTGCTCATTAAATCAGGGAATGGACCGGCTTACACTCAGCTGTATCATCCATTATGATGCGAAAGGGCATATTAAAGATTACCGCATCGGAGCATCGGTCATCTGCGTAGACCGCCGTATGAGTTATACGGATGTCAATGCTATTGTGACCGATCATGATGAAAAAACGATGGCAGAATACGAAGCTTTCGTGCCGATGTTTGAGCAAATGAAAGAACTGGCTGCAATCCTGCGGGCAGAGCGAAAAAAACAGGGCTCGATCGATTTTGATTTTCCGGAATGTAAACTGATTCTTGATGATGAAGGGCATCCAATCGATATCGTTCCATATGACCGCAATTTTGCGACCAAGATCATCGAAGAATTTATGCTTGCGGCAAATAAAGTGGTTGCCGAAGACAGTTTTTGGAAAGAACTTCCGTTTTTGTATCGTACCCACGAATATCCGGATCTGGAAAAAATCCGGGAGCTGGCAGCTCTGGCACACAGTTTCTCCCATACGTTAAAAGTGGGACAGCAGGAAGTGCATCCACGGGAAATCCAGAAATTGATGGAAAGTATCGAGGGGACGGAAGAAGAGACATTTTTGAGCCGGCTTACCCTGCGCGCGATGAAACGTGCCAAATACGAACCGGAAAATGAGGGACATTTTGGCCTCGCAACCAAATATTACTGCCATTTCACTTCGCCGATCCGAAGATATCCGGATCTTCAGATTCACCGTATTTTAAAAGAAAGTTTCAAAAAAGGTCTTTCTCCAAAACGGCAGGAGCATTATCAGGAGATCCTTTCGGGAGTGGCAAAATCCTGCAGCAGCCTGGAACGGCGCGCAGACGATGCCGAGCGTGAAGTGGACAAGATGAAGAAGACCGAATTTATGCAGTCTAAGATAGGAGAATGTTATGAAGGTGTGATCAGTGGTGTGACATCGTGGGGCATTTATGTGGAATTGCCAAATACGATCGAAGGAATGATCCGTCTCGCAGATCTTACGGACGATGTATACGAATACGATGCCGCCAATTACCGTGTTGTCGGCACGTACAGCGCGAAAGAGTACCGTCTGGGACAGAAAATGCGTGTGCAGGTCGTGCGTGCAGACAAAAATCTGCGAACCATTGATTTTTTGCCGGAAAATATGGAAAAGAGGGAAGAAGATGAGTAAAGAAAGTATTCGATTGATTGCCAATAATAAAAAAGCGTGGCATGATTATTTTATTGAAGAAAAATACGAAGCCGGGATCGAATTGCATGGAACGGAAGTGAAATCCATGCGAATGGGACATTGCAGCATTAAAGAATCTTTTATCCGCGTGGAAAAAGGAGAAGTATTTATCTACGGAATGCATGTGAGTCCTTACGAAAAAGGAAATATTTTCAATAAAGATCCGCTTCGTGTACGGAAACTGCTGCTGCATCGCAGCGAGATCCGCAAAATGATCGGTAAAATGTCACAAAAAGGATATACGCTGGTTCCACTCCAGGTATATTTTAAAGGAAGTCTGATCAAAGTGGAGATTGCCCTTGCCAAAGGTAAAAAACTGTACGACAAGCGCGAAGATATCGCGAAGAAAGATCAGCGCCGTGCGGCCGAGCGGGAATTCAAAGTGAGAAATTTGTAATACTTTTGTAATAACTTTGAAAAAAATGCATATACTCTAAACTATGAAAGGAGTATATGTATGATTCAAAAAATAAAGTTATATGGAATAAGTATGGGAGCTGCGGCTGTCATTCTCCTATCAGGAGCATGGGAAAATTTACCGGAAAAAGAACCGGAAGCGACGGAAGCCATCGTGCTGCAGGACGAGGTGACGCAGGAGAACCAGTCGGCTGTCAAGGAAACGCAGGCGAGGAAAGAAGCGGTGAAGTGCTGGTGTGATACGCAGGTGCGTCGGTATTCGGAACAGGAAGCTTCGTACGCTGCGGAAGAAAAACAGTTTGAGGAGCAACAGCGGGAACGTGAAGAAAAAGAGCGCAGACGCCGGGAACGCAAATGCCGTGAGGAGAAGAGGCGGCAGGAAGAGCGGCAGATCTTGGAACGGATTGTCGAAGCCGAGGCAGGAGATCAGGATCTGGAAGGCCGGATTCTGGTGGCAAATGTAATTTTAAACCGCGTTCATTCCAATCATTTTCCCGATACCATAAAAGGAGTGGTGTTTGCCAACCGTGCCGGTAGATACCAGTTTTCGCCGGTTTCCAATGGAAGATATTACCGCGTGACGGTTTCGGACAAGACAAAAAAGGCAGTAAAACAGGCGCTGGCGGGAAAGGATATCTCGAAAGGGGCATTGTACTTTATGTGCCGAAGCGCATCCGACCCCAAAAATGTCGCCTGGTTTGACCGGGATCTCACAAAAGTAGCACAGCATGGCTGTCATGAATTTTTCAAATAGAAAGTTATTGTAAAAGAATGAAAAAAATGTTACAATGAGAAAGCAATTAGTTTGTGTAAAATGCAATGCGTGCCGAAATGTACGCAGAAATGGAGGAATATTATGAGTATCATGTACAAAAGTACAAGAAGCAACAGTGAAAAAGTGACCGCTTCCCAGGCGATTTTAAAAGGACTGGCAGACGATGGCGGATTGTTTGTGCCGGATTCCATTCCTGCACTGGATGTAGAATTGGAGAAACTGGCAGGGCTTTCTTATCAGGAAACTGCATATGAAGTAATGAAACTGTTTTTGTCAGATTTCACCAAAGAAGAGCTGCTTCATTGTATTCATGGTGCTTATGACGATAAATTTGATACGAAAGAAATCGCACCATTGGTCAAAAAAGACGGTGCGTTCTATCTGGAATTGTTCCATGGGAAAACGATTGCCTTTAAGGACATGGCATTGTCAATCCTGCCATATCTGATGACGACATCCGCAAAGAAAAACGGAGTAAAAAATGAAATCGTTATTTTGACAGCGACTTCCGGAGATACAGGAAAAGCTGCACTTGCCGGTTTTGCAGATGTGGAAGGTACTAGCATTATTGTATTTTATCCGAAAAACGGAGTAAGTCCGATTCAGGAAAAACAGATGCTGACACAAAAGGGCAAAAATACCAGTGTTGTCGGGATTATCGGAAACTTTGATGATGCTCAGACGGGTGTAAAACAGATGTTTAATTCGAAAGCACTTGCCAAAGAAATGGATGCGGCAGGATACCAGTTCTCTTCCGCAAACTCCATCAATATCGGTCGTTTGGTTCCACAGATCGTATATTATGTTTATGCGTATGGCCAGCTTCTCCGTCAGGGTGAACGGAAAGCCGGAGAGAAGATGAATGTTGTCGTTCCGACCGGAAACTTTGGTAACATTCTTGCCGCTTATTATGCAAAAAATATGGGAATTCCAATCGAGACATTGTATTGTGCTTCCAATGAAAATAAAGTATTGTTTGATTTCTTCCAGACAGGTACATATGACCGTAAGAGAGAATTTATCCTTACGACATCGCCATCGATGGACATTTTGATCTCAAGCAACTTGGAGCGTTTGATCTACCGTATTACCGGGGAAGATGCTGCACAGACCAAAGCATTTATGGATGCTTTGACGGCAAAAGGCGAGTACAGCATTACGCCGGAAATGAAAGAAAAACTGGCAGATTTTGTCGGCGGATTTGCTTCCGAAGAGGAAACCCATGCGACGATCAAAGAGGTTTATGATAAGACAGGCTATATTATGGATACACACACCGCAGTAGCAAGCAATGTATATTATCAAAAAGCTGCGCAAACCGGTGTGAAAACAGTGATCGCATCGACAGCAAGCCCGTACAAATTTACAAGAAGTGTCATGGACTCCATCGATGAAAAATATGACAGCATGACGGATTTTGAACTCGTAGATGAATTGAATAAACTTTCCGGTGTGAAAGTACCACAGGCAATTGAGGAGATTCGAACTGCTCCAATTCTGCATGACAGGGTATGCGACAAATCGGAAATGGAAAAAACAGTAAAAGAAATCCTTGGTTTATAGGAGACAGGCAGATGAAATTTCGACCATGTATCGACATTCATAATGGAAAAGTAAAGCAGATTGTCGGTGGCAGTCTGCAGGATGCCGGGAACCGGGCAAAAGAGAATTTTGTCTCGGAGATGAGTGCTGCCGATTATGCCGATTTATATAAGAAGAAAAATCTTCGCGGAGGGCATGTGATCCTCTTAAATCCGGCAGGAAGCGAGTATTATGAGGAAGACAGACGACAGGCCGAAGAAGCCCTGGCTGCGTATCCGGATGGATTGCAGGTCGGAGGCGGTATTACCGTAGAAAATGCGGCGCATTTTATCAAAGCGGGTGCCAGCCACGTAATAGTTACTTCCTATGTATTTGCAGAAGGCAAGATTCATTTTGACCGTCTGGAGGCACTGCGGAAAGAAGTTGGAAAAGAGCATCTTGTGCTTGACTTGAGCTGCCGCCCGAAAGAAGGAAAATATTATATTGTCACAAACCGCTGGCAGAAATTCACAGATCAGCCGCTTGACGAGGCGTTGATGTACGAACTGAGCCGGTATTGCGACGAATATCTTGTACATGGTGTAGCCGTGGAGGGAACCGGAACCGGAATCGATTGCGAACTGGTTCAGATCCTGTCCCGCTGCAATAAACTTCCGGTAACGTATGCCGGAGGGATCGGATCTTTTTCAGATCTTGAAAAACTGGATTCTATATCCGGTGGAAAAATGGATTTCACGATTGGAAGTGCCTTAGATCTATTTGGTGGAAAAATGAAATTTGACGAGGTGCTGAAACACTATTCGTGAATTTCGAAACAATCTTGAAGATACCGAAAAATGGACGTTTGCAGATGCAGCGTTCATTTTTTTTGAAAAAAAGGGTTGAAATATTTCTTTTTCATGTTATAATTATTACATAAATGTTACAAAACGTAACAAAATATATTACAAATATTGCTAAAATGATACAGACATCATTTTGACATGGAGGTTAATTTTATTATGTTTTCAAAAAAAGTGTTAAAGACAATCCTTACCTTTCTTCTTGTGATCGCATGTGCGGCAGTTAGTCCGGCACAGACATCTCAGGCGGCAGAAAAATCATATACAGATAATGATTTAAAATACATGGCAGCGATCATCTACTGTGAAGCCGGCAATCAGTGCTACGCAGGAAAAATAGCTGTTGGCTGTGTGGTTATGAACCGTGTAAAATCTTCAAGTTTCCCAAATACAGTATTGAAAGTAATTAAGCAGAGAGGACAGTTTGGTCCGGTACGCCAGGGGAAATTTGCAAGAGAAACTAAAAATGTTGAACGTGGGAAATATTCTTCCGGAGCCAGAAGAGAGTGCATGAAAGCCGCTCAGGAAGTGCTGGAAGGACAGCGCATGGTGACGTACAAAGGCCGAAAAATGAGTATGAAAAAGTACCATTTCTTCAGCCAGAGACTTTCCAGTCCGAAACTTCGTATCAGCGGACACCAGTTTAAATAAAAGTAACTATTCAGGATCAAATGTATGGGAATCAATGAATCGTCGTGCTTGCACGTAAGAGACTTTGATTCCCATACATTTAGATCCTAATAGGGCTCCCCACCACATATGAGCATTTTTAGCCTTGTCAAAGGCGGGAAAGAACACGAAGTGTTTGAAATGCGAATATGGGCGGGGTGTCCTGAATAGTTACAAAGCAAAAATACAAAAAAATGAGAAAAAACGCAATTACCACTTGAAATTTTTAACCAAATTGGTTAGAATAGACTTAAGAGTTTGTAAAAAATTTAACAAACATACTTAAAAGTAAATTTTAGGAGGAATCGACAAATGGCAGTAAAAGTAGCGATTAATGGATTTGGACGTATCGGACGTCTTGCTTTCAGACAGATGTTTGGAGCAGAAGGATATGAAGTAGTAGCAATCAATGACTTGACAAGCCCTAAAATGCTTGCTCACTTATTGAAATATGACTCATCTCAGGGTAAATATGCTCTGGCTGATAAAGTTTCTGCTACAGAGGATTCTATCATTGTTGATGGACAGGAAATCAAAATCTACAAAGAGGCAGATGCAACAAACTGTCCTTGGGGAGAACTTAAAGTAGACGTAGTTCTTGAGTGTACAGGATTCTATACATCCAAAGAAAAAGCTTCTGCTCATATCAAAGCAGGTGCTCGTAAAGTAGTTATCTCCGCACCAGCAGGAAACGACCTTCCTACTATCGTATACAACGTAAACCATGACACATTGAAACCAGAAGATACAGTAATTTCTGCAGCTTCTTGTACAACAAACTGCTTGGCTCCTATGGCTAAAGCATTGAACGACCTTCGTCCGATCAAATCCGGTATCATGAGTACAATTCACTCATATACAGGAGATCAGATGACATTGGATGGTCCTCAGAGAAAAGGCGATCTTAGAAGATCCCGTGCAGCTGCAGTAAATATCGTTCCAAACAGCACAGGTGCTGCTAAGGCTATCGGTCTTGTAATTCCTGAGTTGAATGGTAAATTGATCGGATCCGCTCAGCGTGTACCATGTCCTACAGGTTCTACTACAATCCTTGTAGCAGTTGTTGAAGGAAAAGTAACTGTTGATGAGATCAACGCAGCTATGAAAGCAGCTCAGACAGAGTCTTATGCTTACAACGAAGATGAAATCGTATCTTCCGATATCATCGGTGCTACCGCTGGTTCTATCTTCGATGCAACTCAGACAATGGTATCTCCTATGGATGATGGAAATACACAGGTACAGGTTGTATCTTGGTATGACAATGAAAACTCTTATACAAGCCAGATGGTAAGAACAATCAAATACTTCAGCGAGTTGGCTTAAGTTTAAGACAAACACAATTCATATTTGAAACCCAAATGGGTCCGGTCTGTATGGACCGGACCCATTTTTAAAATGAGGCGGGGATTCCGCTCAAAATGTTATGCGTGTTACGCGGAAATGAGGTAAATTATGTTAAACAAAAAATCAGTAGATGATATCAATGTAAAGGGCAAAAAAGTTCTTGTACGCTGCGATTTCAATGTACCTTTGAAAGATGGCAAGATCACAGATGAAAACCGTCTTGTAGCAGCTCTTCCTACCATCCGGAAATTGATCAAAGATGGTGGAAAAGTCATTCTTTGTTCTCATCTTGGTAAGCCAAAAGGAGAGCCAAAACCAGAACTTTCTCTGGCACCGGTTGCAGTTCGTCTTTCCGAACTTCTTGGACAGGAAGTAAAATTTGCAGCAGATGCTAACGTAGTAGGCGACAATGCAAAAGCAGCCGTAGCCGCTATGAACGATGGAGATGTTGTTCTTCTTGAGAATACACGTTATCGTGCAGAAGAGACAAAGAACGGAGAGGCTTTCTCCAAAGAACTTGCTTCTCTTGCTGACGTATTTGTAAATGATGCATTTGGTACAGCACACCGTGCACACTGCTCTAATGTTGGTGTAACAGAATATGTTGACACTGCTGTAGTTGGTTACCTGATGCAGAAAGAGATCGATTTCCTTGGAAATGCAGTAAACAGCCCGGAGAGACCATTTGTAGCTATCCTTGGTGGAGCCAAAGTAGCAGACAAATTGAATGTTATCTCTAACCTTCTTGAGAAATGTGATACATTGATCATCGGCGGTGGAATGGCTTATACATTCTTGAAAGCAAAAGGATATGAAATCGGTAAATCGCTTGTTGACGACAGCAAGATTGATTATTGTAATGAAATGATGGAAAAGGCAGAAAAACTTGGTAAAAAACTGCTTCTTCCTGTAGATACTGTAATGATCGAAGATTTCCCTAATCCAATCGATGCTCCTGTAGATACCACAGTATGTGCAGCAGATCAGATGGATGCTTCCAAAGAGGGATGCGATATCGGACCTAAGACGGTTGAATTGTACTCCGATGCTGTAAAGACAGCAAAGACGGTAGTATGGAACGGACCTATGGGTGTATTCGAAAACCCTACATTGGCAGCAGGCACAAAAGCCGTTGCAGCAGCTCTTGCTGAGACAGATGCTATCACGATCATCGGTGGTGGTGACAGTGCAGCAGCTGTAAACCAGCTTGGATATGGCGACAAGATGTCCCACATCTCCACCGGAGGCGGAGCTTCTCTTGAATTCCTGGAAGGAAAAGAACTTCCTGGTGTTGCAGCAGCAGACGACAAATAAGAAAAATAGCAGGTATTTTAGTGAGAAAGGAAGCGGGAACATGGCAAGAAAGAAAATTATCGCCGGCAACTGGAAGATGAATAAGACACCTTCGGAAGCCGTTGCTTTGGTAAATGAATTAAAACCACTCGTAGCAAATGACGAAGTAGATGTAGTATTCTGCGTACCAGCCATTGACATTATTCCATGTATGGAAGCAGCCAAAGGAAGCAATATACAGATTGGCGCTGAAAATATGTACTTTGAGGAAAGCGGAGCATATACCGGTGAGATCGCACCAAATATGCTGACCGATGCCGGAGTAAAATATGTAGTTCTTGGACATTCCGAGAGACGTGAGTATTTTGCTGAGACAGACGAGACAGTAAATAAGAAAGTGCTTAAAGCATTTGAACATGGGATTACACCGATTATTTGCTGTGGCGAAAGTTTGACACAGAGAAAACAGGGGATTTACATCGACTGGATCCGTATGCAGATTAAGATCGCGTTCCAGAACGTGACAGCAGACCAGGCAAAGACAGCGGTGATCGCTTATGAGCCGATCTGGGCAATCGGAACCGGTGAAACAGCGACATCCGATCAGGCAGAAGAAGTCTGCAAGGCAATCCGTGACTGTATCGCAGAAGTTTATGACGATGCGACAGCAGCAGAGATCCGTATTCAGTACGGCGGTTCTGTAAATGCCGGAAATGCAGCAGAATTGTTTGCAAAACCGGATATCGACGGAGGTCTCGTAGGTGGTGCCTCTTTGAAACCGGATTTTGGCAAGATCGTAAATTACAAATAATGTAAAAATGTTTGCGATAGCGGCGGCACAGGAATGAATTGGTCATTTCGTGCTGCCGTTTTATCGTTGGAGGTTTCATGGAAGAGTTGAAGTATTATATGTTTCACAAACCGCGTGGCTGCATTACGGCAGTAACGGATCCGACACATAAAACGGTGATGGAATATTTTGCCAATGAAAAAGTAGAAGGACTTCATCCGGTCGGGAGATTGGACAAAGATACCGAAGGACTTTTACTCATTACCAATGATGGAAAATGGAATCAGGAGATCATGCATCCGGAAAATCATGTTCCCAAAACCTATTTCTTTTGGGCATTGGGAGAACTGGATGAGGAAAAAATCCATCGGATCGAGACCGGAGTTGAACTTCGTGGAATGACGGCTAAACCGGCCGAGATCAAACGGTGTGAAACGAAGACATTGGGAGATATTCTGGATCTGGCAAGCGGAATCCGGATCGGAAATCGGAAAGAGCAGGCTGTTTTTTCCGGAACAATCATAATTACGGAAGGAAAAAAGCATCAGGTCCGCCGAATGTTGAAAGCGGTAGGATGTTATGTGGTCTATCTGAAACGGATCGCCATTGGAAATTTGTGTTTGGATGACACATTGTGTCAAGGTAAATATCGGGAATTGACAGAAAGTGAAAAAAGTAAAATTTTTATTAAAAAATAGAGAAGATAGTCCGATATACTCTTTGAAAACCAGGTAATAGGAATATAATGGAGGAAAAAGAGTATGAAACGAAAAACATTAGCGTTACTGCTTGTCGTGGCGATAGTAATGAGCCTTTTTGCCGGACAGCAGTATCAAAGTACTAAAGTGCAGGCGGCAGCCGAGGATGAGATTGTATTGGGAAGTCTGGTTAAGGCTTCAGAAGGTACCTATTATACTTATCCGAATGCAGAGGTGAAATTGGCCGATTCTACAAAGGCGTTTCACAATCTTACCATTACGGTTGACAGCGGACATATTATGACAACGGCGACACAGATTGCCGGCGTAACAGGACAGGGTGTTGTATCCGGAGCGGATATGAATGTCGGTTTTACGGACCTTACGACGACAGACCGTTACGAATCAATTTCTTTTGATTTTTCCGCAGGAGCAGGAAAATCAGATGTTGAAACATTTGTCCGTCAGCTTCGTTTTACCACATCCAACAAGGTACAGAAAGTATCGGTATGTGCGACGACCGAAGGAACAAGTGCGACAACAGAAATCACAGTAAATGGAAAAACGGTAGAACTGAAATATTTTAATGGTCATTATTATGGATTTGTTCCGGAACGTATTTCCTGGAATGAAGCTTATAAAATTTCCAAGACATTGAATTTCAATGGGGTACAGGGATATCTGATGACACTGACATCCCGTGCAGAAGACCGCTTTATTCTGTCTTCATTCCCATTATATGGAAAACTTGCTCAACCCGGATGGATGGGATGTACTCGTGCGATTCTTGCTTCCGAAAGTTCGTATACGGACGCAGAGACGCAGTGGGAAGCATTGAAAAAATTTGATGATGCTACAAAAGAACAGGATTTTATATGGCGCTGGGTATCCGGACCGGAAGCAGGTGTTGAATTTGGGTATCAGACGACCGCGGCAGGTGTTGGTGAGGGCGATGGTGGTTTTGCGACCAAGGAAGGAAAGTTTTCGAACTGGGGAACCGGTGAACATGAAGAACCAAATGGCGGAGGTACGATGAATAGAAATGAAGCCTATGGATTTTATGGAAAATATGATTATGGACGATGGAATGATAATCCGGATAATTCATATGAAATAGATGGTTACTATATCGAATTTGGTGGTTTTCCGGGAGATACCAAAAAGATTGAGGACAACCTGGGACAGATTATTGTTTCCGATGAAGAGACAACACCGGAAGTAATTACGGATGGAACCTACAGTGAGGTGTCCCCAAGTGCGACACCCACAACGACACCTACAGTGACACCGGTGCCATTGACACCGATTTGTGACGTGGTTAAAATTGAGAATACGACAAAGGATACTGCGGAAAATGCTGTTGTAAAAGAAGGAACGGTATTGAATGCGAATATTACAGGTGTAAATCCACCGGGATCTCACAATAGTTTGACATACCAGTGGTTTACGAAAGATGCGGATGGAAATCTTATTGAGATTCCGGGAGCGACGGATTCGAACTATACATTGAAATCCGAAGATGCAGATAAAACATTTGTTGTGCGCGTAACCGGAAATGGAGAGTACACAGGAAGTCTTGATTCCGCTCCGTTTAGTGCCAAACGTACCGATGCGGATATCACTATCCCCCAGCCAACACCGGCAGCATCCGGAAGTCCGGCAGCAAATGATAAATTGACAATAGTTGTAAATCCAACGATTGAGGACTATGTTTATAGCTTGCAGAAACCGGATGGAACCAATGTGAATCCAAATACAGAAATGACCGTAACAGACAAAGACGGAAATGTGCTCACTCCGGATGCCGATGGCTATTATGAACAGCCGGCCGGAGGAGAGATTAAATTTACCGAACTTAACAAAGACAAGACCTATGTTATCGTAAAGAAAAAGAAAGATGGTACAGATCAGGGAACAGGTGGTGTCGTTGGCCCGACGGTAGAAGATGTTACGACAAAATACGATGACAAAAAGACGGAAGACAAGAAGGACGATACGATTGATATCGTTGTAGATCCTGCTCTTTCGGATTCGGTATATGCAATCCGTAAATGGGAAGACGGAAAATGGAATGATATTTCAGTTATCAAAAACAGTGATGGAAAATGGGTTCCTTCTGACAGCGGAAAGGTTTGGACCGATGGTGGAGAGACCAATGTCACATTTGGGGATCTCCCGGCGGATGGAACCTATAAAGTCGTTGCTAAATCCAAAGACGGAAATGTGATAAAAGACATTACACCGGGGGATGTAATTGGCGGTTCCGGCAATATTAAGGCAGAGCAGCCGACCGTGACACCAAGCGCAGCACCATCTGCGACATCGGCAGGAACGACGGGAACCACACCGGGAAATGGAATTACACCGGAAGCACCACAGACTTCTGCAGCTCCTTCGTTTACCAAAGAGGTGGAGAAAACAGCAGGTGATTTTGTCAAAGATCATTTTACGGATGAAAAAGGTGAGATCATTACTAAAGTAACCGATCTGACGAGAGATAAGATTACATCCGGTGAAGCAGCCTGGAAAAAACTGACAGATACAGAAAAACAGGCAGTCAATCAGCTGATTTTGCAAAAAGGTGGAAAATATACGTATGAACAACTTTTGAAAAAAGCAAAAGCGTATAAGATTCCCGGATTTAAGGTAATCAAGTTCATGCAGAAGAAATCAAAAGCAAAATTGAAACTGATTAAATGTAAAGGCGCAAAGATTGTTTGTACTTCGACAAATAAAAAGATTGCTACCGTTGACAAAAAAGGCGTGATCTCAGCGAAAAAGCCGGGACGTGCAATCGTAACATTTACGGCGATGAAAGGAAAATACACCAATCGTCTCGTGATTGATGTTCGTGTAAAGAAGAAATTTAAAAATGCGAAGGAATTGACGAAGTTCAAATCCAACGTGATCAAAACTCCGACCGTATTGGTCGCAAAGAAACGTCTTTTGAAGAAGAGTAGCCGAATCGATGTATATGATCTGGAGAAAAAATCAAAAGTACAGTATAAGCCAATCAAAAAGAAGATCCTTACGATCAACAAAAAAGGAAAATATACCGGTAAAAAGCGTGGAAGTACGCTGGCTCAGGTAAAAATCAATCAAAATAAGAAAGTATATCTGTTATATGTCTATGTAACGATTTACTAAGTGTGAAAAGAGGAGAAATCAGGAAATTCCGACCTGGTTTCTTCTCTTTTTTTATAACGATTCCAAATGACGGATCTGTATTCTTTGTTATTATTCATAGAATTGCCCGAAAAAAAAGAGAAATTTGCAAAAAAACACTTTATCTTTCGGGGTAAAGTGTGTTATAATATTCACAGCGACATTTCAAAGAGTTTTTGAAGGTCAAACTAATACTATATTTAGGAGGAATTAATAAACATGGCAAAATGGGTTTATTTGTTCAGTGAAGGAAACGCTAACATGCGCGAACTCCTTGGTGGTAAAGGTGCGAACCTTGCCGAGATGACAAGTCTTGGTCTTCCGGTACCTCAGGGATTTACTATTACAACAGAAGCTTGTACTCAGTATTATGAGGACGGCAGAGAGATCAATGATGAAATTCAGGGACAGATCAATGAGTACATCGTGAAGATGGAAGAGATCACAGGAAAGAAATTCGGTGATCAGGAGAATCCTCTTCTTGTATCCGTTCGTTCCGGAGCACGTGCATCTATGCCGGGTATGATGGATACCATCCTTAACCTTGGTTTGAATGAGACAGTAGTAAACGTAATCGCAGAGAAATCCGGAAATGCTCGTTGGGCATGGGACTGCTACCGTCGTTTCATTCAGATGTATTCTGACGTTGTTATGGAAGTTGGTAAGAAATACTTCGAAGAACTCATCGATAAGATGAAAGCTGACAGAGGTGTTCAGCAGGACGTTGATCTGACAGCAGATGATTTGAAAGAACTTGCTTCTCAGTTCAAAGCTGAATACAAAGCAAAAATCGGCGAAGATTTCCCAGACGATCCAAAAGAGCAGTTGATGGGCGCTATCAAAGCTGTATTCCGTTCATGGGACAACCCACGTGCAAATGTATACCGTCGTGACAACGACATCCCTTATTCTTGGGGAACTGCTGTAAACGTACAGTCTATGGCATTTGGTAACATGGGTGATGACTGTGGTACAGGTGTTGCATTTACTCGTGACCCTGCTACAGGAGAGAAGAAATTGATGGGAGAATTCCTTAAGAATGCACAGGGTGAAGACGTTGTTGCCGGCGTTCGTACACCGATGCCTATCGCTCAGATGGAGCAGGAGTTCCCAGAAGCATTCGCTCAGTTTAAAGAGGTTTGCGCTACACTTGAAAATCACTACAGAGACATGCAGGACATGGAGTTTACTGTAGAAAACAGAAAATTGTATATGCTCCAGACACGTAACGGTAAGAGAACAGCTCAGGCTGCTTTGAAGATCGCTTGTGATCTGGTAGACGAAGGAATGAGAACAGAGGAAGAAGCAGTTGCTATGATCGATCCTCGTAACCTCGATACTCTTCTTCATCCACAGTTTGATGCAGCTGCATTGAAAGCTGCTACTCCAATGGCAAAAGCACTTGGTGCTTCTCCGGGAGCTGCTTGTGGTAAAATCGTATTTACTGCAGAAGATGCAGAAGAGTGGAATGCCCGCGGCGAGAAAGTCGTACTTGTTCGTCTTGAGACATCTCCGGAAGATATCACTGGTATGAAAGCATCTCAGGGTATCTTGACAGTTCGTGGTGGTATGACAAGCCATGCAGCCGTAGTTGCACGTGGTATGGGAACATGCTGTGTATCCGGTTGTGGTGACATCAACATGGACGAAGCAAATAAGAAATTTACATTAAATGGTAAAGAGTTCCACGAAGGAGATCCAATCTCTATCGATGGTTCTACAGGTAACATCTACGACGGAATCATTCCTACCGTAGACGCTACAATCGCTGGTGAGTTCGGACGCATCATGGGATGGGCTGACAAGTTCCGTACTATGAAGGTTCGTACAAATGCAGATACACCTGCAGACGCTAAAAAAGCTCGTGAGCTTGGTGCTGAGGGTATCGGACTCTGCCGTACAGAGCATATGTTCTTCGAGGAAGACAGAATCGCTGCTTTCCGTGAGATGATCTGTGCAGATACAGTAGAGGAAAGAGAAGCTGCATTGGAAAAAATCCTTCCATATCAGCAGGGAGACTTCAAAGCACTTTACGAAGCTTTGGAAGGAAACCCGGTTACAATCCGTTTCTTGGATCCGCCTTTGCATGAATTTGTTCCTACAGAGGAAGCAGATATCAAGAAATTGGCGGATGCTCAGGGCAAATCCGTAGAAGACATCAAAGCAATCATTGCTTCTCTTCACGAGTTCAACCCTATGATGGGACATCGTGGATGCCGTCTTGCTGTAACTTATCCGGAAATCGCTAAGATGCAGACAAAAGCAGTTATCCGCGCAGCTATCGAAGTTCAGAAAGCTCATGCTGACTGGAACATCAAACCTGAGATCATGATCCCATTGATCGGTGATGTAAAAGAATTGAAATATGTTAAGAAGTTTGTAGTAGAGACCGCTGACGCTGAAATCGCAGCAGCTGGTGCAAACCTTGAGTACGAAGTTGGTACTATGATCGAGATTCCACGTGCTGCATTGACAGCTGATGAGATTGCAAAAGAAGCTGACTTCTTCTGCTTCGGTACAAACGACTTGACACAGTTGACGTTTGGTTTCTCACGTGATGATGCCGGTAAGTTCCTTGATGCTTACTATGACGCTAAGATCTTCGAGAACGATCCATTTGCTAAACTTGACCAGGATGGTGTTGGTAAGTTGATGGAAACAGCTCTGAAACTTGGAAAACCTGCAAACAGCGCACTTCACTGCGGTATCTGTGGTGAGCATGGTGGAGATCCATCTTCTGTAGAATTCTGCAACAAGATCGGTCTTGACTATGTATCCTGTTCTCCATTCCGTGTACCTATTGCACGTTTGGCAGCAGCACAGGCAGCAATTGCGCAGAAGAGTAAATAATAAACAGTATGTTCATTGTTGCGATATTACGGTTACTCATGAAGATGTGAAAGCCTTTATGGCTCAGCGTGATGAGTACACAAAAGCCAACAGATTTAAGAACATTACTGTAAAAGTATTTATCTAATACAAAAATATCAGCAAGGGAAAGTATAAACATATGCTTTCCCTTGTTTTGCGATAAGAGAAAGCAAAATTTGGGAATAAGTCCTTTGAAGTAATTAGGATTTGTTCCCATTTTTTATTTATATAAAAGAAAATCAGGAGGTGATAAAGATGGGTTATTTAAATATATCAGACACAAGAAAAGAAATACGACATCTGGTAAAAAGGTTTCAGAGTGAGATGGTCAAGCATTTTTGTAACATTCACACTGAAAAAAATCATTGATTGGAATATCTCTTTTCAAACGGTGTCATGTATCCATTTGATGAATGTGGACGTATATGATTGTAATAGCTATATACATAATCCAACGTGCTTTTATTTAACTCTTCCGGATCAGGTTGTGCATTAAACACACTTGCCATTGATGAACCACTAGAATATGCGAGACTGTATCTTGATGGGAATTTACAGATGTGGGTAGATGCAGAAGATTCCTTGACATTATAGTAATGTTCAAAAAAAGCTCTCTGTGCAATGCACAGGAGCTTTTTATATGTAGACCTCTATTTATTTGTGCTGTCTGCATCAATTACAGACTGAATCTGCTTCATAAGGGCA
>ENA-UONV01001816-UONV01001816.1-human-gut-metagenome-genome-assembly--contig:-CS4-NODE-1816-length-17403-cov-6.052283_pt1 | contig 17403 bp, 14 predicted proteins | sample MGYA00242461_ERZ724008 | MGnify/ENA metagenome assembly ERZ724008 | reverse complement strand
ATCATGGTTCCCGACGGAAACGGACGTATCCTGTTGCCTAAGCGCTACTTGCAAATGGCGGGCATACAAAGCGATGTACGTTTTATCGGCGTGGACAACACCATCGAAATCTGGGCGAAAGAAAAGGCGGAACAACCTTTTATGAATCCGGAAGAATTCAGCGAGGCATTGCAAGATATTCTGGGAGACGAGAATTGGGAAGAAACAGAGGCAAGCGATGAGACAGCAGAGTAGTAAACGATTCTAACTAAAAAATGAAGGAAGAAACAACATATCATATTCCGGTACTTTTGATGCCAAGCGTCGACGGGATGAACATCCGCCCGGACGGAACGTATGTAGACGTGACATTCGGCGGCGGCGGTCATTCCCGCGAGATAGTGTCACGCTTGGGCGAGGGTGGCAGATTGCTGGGATTCGACCAAGATGAGGATGCGGAACAAAACATCGTAAACGACCCGCACTTCACATTTGTACGCAGCAATTTCCGTTATCTGCATAACTTCCTGCGTTATCATGGTATCGGGCAAGTGGACGCCGTACTCGCCGACCTCGGCGTGTCGTCACATCATTTCGACGATAGCGAGCGGGGATTCTCTTTCCGCTTTGACGGCGCACTCGATATGCGGATGAACAAGCGCGCCGGGCTCACTGCCGCCGACATCGTAAATACATACGACGAAGAGCGTCTAGCCGACATTTTCTATTTGTATGGGGAACTGAAGAACAGCCGCAAGCTGGCATCCGTTATCGTCAAGGCGCGCGCCACCCGAAAGATTGGCACCATCGGAGAGTTCCTGGATATTATCAAACCGCTCTTCGGACGTGAAAGAGAAAAGAAAGAACTTGCAAAAGTGTTTCAGGCGTTGCGCATCGAAGTCAATCAGGAAATGGAAGCGTTGAAGGAGATGTTATATGCAGCTACGGAAGCATTAAAGCCCGGCGGACGACTGGTAGTGATCACCTACCATTCGCTGGAAGACCGCATGGTGAAAAACATCATGAAGACCGGCAATATAGAGGGCAAGGCGGAAAAAGACTTCTTCGGAAACGTACAAACGCCTTTCCGTTTGGTAAACAACAAAGTGATTATTCCGGATGACGACGAGATTGAGCGTAACCCGCGTTCGCGAAGCGCCAAACTGAGAATCGCGGAGAAAATCATAAAGTGATTAAGATGATAAAGCTATAAAGTGACAGGGCGATGAATGAGACGGCTAATAAACAGGAAGAGGTGAAAGGCGAAAAGGTAAAAAGACGGACTTCGCTAAAGAACATCATAGGCGGTGACATTCTGGCTACGGACTTTTTCCGTCGTCAGACGAAGCTGCTCGTCCTCATCATGGTTCTTATTCTGTTCTATATCCATAACCGCTACGCCTGCCAGCAGCAGATGATAGAGATAGACAAGCTCAAGAAAGAGCTGATAGACATAAAATACGACGCTTTGACACGCAGTTCCGAACTGATGGAGCGAAGCCGTCAATCGCGTATCGAAGAATATATCGCAACGAAAGAAAGCGATTTGCAGACTTCGACCAATCCGCCGTACTTAATCAAATAAGTATAGGGAATGGAAAACAGACCGGTAAATAGTAAATAGTATAATAGTAAATCGAAACAGCCTTGGCAGTAAACAAGAAAAATATAATGACCCGTTACTTCTTCGTAGTCCTTGTTATGGGACTGATAGGAGTAGCCATTATCGTAAAAGGTACCGTCATCATGTTTGCCGAACGTCAGTACTGGCAAGATGTCGCCGACCGCTTTGTGAAGGAGAATGTTACGGTGAAGCCCAACCGTGGCAATATTCTTTCATCGGACGGTAAATTAATGGCGAGCTCCTTACCGGAGTACCGCATTTATATGGATTTCAAAGCGGGTGGAGAGAAGAAAGACACCATGCTGATGAATCATTTGGGCGAAATCTGCGAGGGATTGCACCGGATATTCCCCGACAAAAGCGCTGCCGAATTTAAAAGGCATCTGCTAAAAGGACGCAAAAAGGGCAGCCGCAATTACCTGATTTACCCGAAGCGTATCTCTTATATCCAGTATAAGGAAGCCAAAAGATTGCCGGTGTTCAACTTGAACAAATACAAAGGCGGTTTCCACGAACAGACTTACAACCAACGTAAAAAGCCTTTCGGCTCTTTGGCCGCCCGTACGTTGGGCGACCTCTATGCCGATACGGCGCAAGGGGCAAAGAACGGTATCGAGCTGGCATTCGACACGCTGCTGAAAGGACGTGACGGCATCACCCACCGCCAGAAGGTGATGAACAAATACCTGAACATAGTGGACATCGCTCCCGTAGACGGTTGCGACATCATCTCCACCATCGATGTAGGCATGCAGGATATTTGCGAAAAAGCGTTGATAGATAAGTTGAAGGAAATCAATGCCAGCGTAGGTGTCGCCGTCTTGATGGAAGTACAGACAGGAGAGATAAAAGCCATTGTCAATATGATGAAAGCGGGTGACGGCAACTATTACGAAATGCGCAACAATGCCATCAGCGATATGCTGGAACCGGGTTCTACCTTCAAGACCGCCTCTATCATGGTAGCCCTTGAAGACGGGAAGATTACTCCCGACACGGAAGTCGATACGGGTAACGGCATCATGATGATGCACGGCCGCCCGATGAAAGACCATAACTGGCACCGGGGCGGATATGGCAAAATCGATGTGACACGTATTCTGGAAGTATCATCCAACATCGGCGTTTCCTATCTTATCGACAAGCATTACAGCGACAATCCGCAAAAGTTTGTAGACGGATTGAAGCGTATCGGCATAGACCGCCCGCTTCATCTGCAAATAGCCGGAGAGGGCAAGCCTAACATCCGCGGTCCGAAAGAACGCTATTTTGCCAAAACCACGTTGCCCTGGATGAGTATAGGATATGAAACGCAGGTACCGCCGCTGAACATACTGACTTTCTACAATGCCATCGCCAATAACGGCACAATGGTACGTCCGAAATTCGTGAAAGCGGCTGTGAAAGACGGCGAGGTTGTGCATGAATTCCCTACGGAAGTCATCAATCCTAAAATTTGCTCGGACAATACGCTGACGCAGATACGGGAGATTCTGCATAAAGTAGTCTCCGAAGGTTTGGCCAAACCGGCCGGAAGCAAACAGTTTGCCGTAGCCGGTAAGACGGGTACGGCACAGATTTCGCAAGGCGCCGCCGGATATAAGGCGGGACGGGTGAATTATCTCGTCAGCTTCTGCGGATACTTCCCGGCAGAGGCTCCCAAATACAGTTGTATCGTCTCCATACAGAAACCGGGACTTCCGGCATCGGGCGGTTTAATGGCGGGCAGCGTATTCAGCAAGATTGCGGAAAGGGTATATGCCAAGAATCTGCGGTTTGATATACGCAGTGCGATAGACAGCACCACGAATGTGATTCCCGCGGTAAAAGCGGGAGAGATGAACGAGGCGTTGCGTGTGCTCAACACATTGGATGTTCCGGTGCAGAAGCAGTTCGAGGCACAGAAAGGGCGAGAGTTATGGGGACACAGTCAGGCCGCCCCGTCTGCCGTTATCCTGCAAAATCAAAAAGTTTCCGCAGGCATAGTGCCCAGCGTAGTGGGCATGGGGGCTAAAGATGCCGTTTATCTGCTGGAAAGCAAGGGGCTTAAAGTACGCCTCAACGGCATCGGCAAAGTAAGAAGCCAGTCCATTGCAGGTGGAAGCCGGCTGGTAAGAGGTCAGACGATAGCCTTGACGTTACGTTAATATAAGAATATACATATATATAATAAGGTATGAAATTAACCGAACTATTAAAAGCGATACAACCGGTACAAGTTATCGGCAGTACGGAAAAAGATATAACAGGAGTAAACATCGACTCCCGTTTAGTTGCGGCCGGACATTTGTTCATGGCAATGCGCGGCACGCAGACCGACGGGCACGCATATATTCCGACAGCCATTGAGCAAGGCGCTATAGCCGTACTGTGCGAAGACATGCCGGAAGAACCCAACCCCGATATTACATATATCCAGGTAAAAGACAGCGAAAATGCGGTAGGTAAGGTTGCCACCACCTTCTACGGCGACCCCACTTCCAAGATGGAGTTGGTAGGCGTAACCGGCACTAACGGCAAAACAACCATTGCCACCTTATTATATAATACATTCCGTTATTTCGGGTATAAAGTCGGACTGATTTCCACCGTATGCAACTACATCGATGGCCAGCCCGTTCCAACCGAGCACACCACTCCCGACCCGGTTACCCTTAACCGCCTGTTGGGTGAAATGGCAGACTCCGGATGCAAATACGCATTCATGGAAGTCAGCTCCCACTCTATCGCGCAGCAGCGCATCAGCGGTCTGAAGTTTGCCGGCGGCATCTTCACCAACCTTACGCGCGACCACCTGGACTATCACAAGACTGTTGAAAACTACCTTAAAGCAAAGAAGAAATTCTTCGATGATATGCCAAAGAGCGCGTTCAGCCTGACCAATCTGGATGATAAGAACGGATTGGTCATGACTCAGAACACACGCTCGCGCGTATATACTTATTCATTGAGAAGCCTCAGCGACTTTAAAGGGAAAGTACTGGAGTCTCATTTTGAAGGCATGCTGCTCGATTTCAACAATCACGAGCTGGCCGTACGTTTTATCGGCAAGTTCAATGCTTCCAACCTTCTCGCCGTATTCGGCGCAGCCGTGTTATTGGGCAAGAAAGAAGAAGATGTGCTTGTTGCCCTCAGCACTTTACATCCTGTAACAGGCCGGTTTGATTCTATCCGCTCCCCGAAGGGCATCACCGCCATTGTAGATTACGCCCACACTCCGGACGCTCTGGTAAATGTACTGAATGCCATCCACGACGTATTGGCAGGCAGGGGGAAAGTGATAACCGTAGTTGGAGCAGGCGGCAACCGCGACAAAGGGAAACGTCCTATCATGGCCAAGGAGTCCGCCCGTCTGAGCGACCGTGTTATCATCACTTCCGACAATCCCCGCTTCGAAGAGCCGCAAGACATCATCAATGATATGCTGGCAGGCTTGGACAAAGACGATTTGGAGAAGACGATCAGTATCACCGATAGGAAATACGCCATAAAGACCGCCTGTTTGCTGGCGCAACCGGGAGACGTTATCCTCGTTGCCGGCAAAGGACACGAAAACTATCAGGAGATAAAAGGAGTGAAGCATCATTTCGATGATAAAGAAGTACTTAAAGAAATTATGAATTGAGCAGTGTGAATTATGAATTTCAATGCAGCGTATCGTACGATATTCCCCGTATGCATCCCGATTCATCATTTATAACTCATAATTAGAAAAGACATGTTATACTACTTATTCCAATGGTTAGATAAATACGACTTCCCCGGTGCGGGTATGTTCGGTTATACATCTTTCAGGGCGTTAATGGCTATCATCCTGGCATTGCTCATTTCGAGTATCTGGGGTGACAGGTTCATTAATCTGTTAAAACGCAAGCAAATCACCGAGACGCAACGGGATGCCGACATCGACCCGTTCGGCGTAAACAAGGTGGGTGTGCCGAGCATGGGTGGAGTAATCATAATCTTTGCCATTCTGATTCCCTGTCTGTTGCTGGGTAAGCTGAACAATATCTATATGATTCTAATGCTTATCACAACAGTCTGGTTAGGCTCGCTGGGATTCGCCGACGACTATATCAAGATATTCAAGAAAGACAAGGAAGGTCTGCACGGTAAATTCAAAATCATCGGCCAGGTAGGCTTGGGGCTCATCGTAGGACTGACGCTGTATCTCAGCCCGCAGGTCGTTATTCGTGAAAACATCGAAGTGGAAAAGCCTGGACAAGGTATAGAGGTAGTACATGCCGCTAAAGAAATCAAAGCTACGCAGACGACCATTCCTTTCTTTAAGAGCAATAACCTGGACTATGCCGACCTCGTATCTTTTATGGGAGAGCACGCCCAAACGGCCGGATGGATATTGTTCGTATTCATTACAATCTTCGTAGTGACCGCCGTTTCCAACGGCGCTAATCTGAATGACGGCATGGACGGCATGGCAGCAGGCAACTCCGCCATCATCGGTCTGACTTTGGGTATACTGGCGTACGTATCCAGCCACATCGAATATGCCGGCTATCTGAACATCATGTATATCCCGGGCTCGGAAGAACTGGTAATCTTCATCTGCGCCTTCATCGGCGCCATGATAGGCTTCCTCTGGTACAACGCTTACCCGGCACAAGTATTCATGGGCGATACAGGCAGCCTGACCATCGGCGGCATCATTGCCGTATACGCCATCATTATTCACAAAGAACTATTAATACCGATTCTCTGTGGCATATTCCTCGTAGAGAACCTTTCGGTAATTCTGCAACGGGTATATTACAAAGCCGGCAAACGGAAAGGCGTCAAGCAGCGTCTCTTTAAACGAACGCCGATACACGACCACTTCCGCACCGGCATGAACCTGATAGAGCCCGGTTGCAAAGTGGTATTTACCCAACCGACGCAATTGTTCCATGAATCAAAGATTACCGTCCGTTTCTGGATCGTAACCATCGTATTGGCAGCGATAACAATTATAACGTTAAAGATAAGATAACAATTAAATGAAGAATTATGAATTATAAATGAAGAATCTGGCTGCGCACTATTACGCTGCATGGCAATTCTTCATTCATCATTCTTCATTCTTAATTATAATAAAGTATGAGTAGAATTGTAGTTTTAGGAGCAGGCGAAAGCGGCGCGGGAGCTGCCGTACTCGCCAAAGTTAAGGGTTTCGATACGTTCCGACATGTCCGCCATCAAAGACAAATACAAGGAACTGCTGGACAGGCATGACATTGCTTGGGAGGAAGGACAGCATACCGAAGAGCTGATACTCAATGCCGATGAGGTGGTAAAAAGCCCCGGTATCCCCAATGACGCGCCGCTGATTCTGAAATTGAAAGAGAAAGGTATCTCTATCATCTCCGAGATAGAATTTGCCGGACGTTATACAAACGCTAAAATGATTTGTATTACAGGTTCTAACGGTAAGACTACCACTACTTCGCTCATTTACCACATTTTCAAGAGTGCGGGACTGAACGTGGGACTGGCCGGAAACATCGGCAACAGCCTCGCCTTGCAAGTGGCAATGGAAAAGCACGATTACTATGTTATCGAGCTCAGCTCCTTCCAACTGGATAATATGTATAAGTTCCGTGCCAATATCGCCGTACTGATGAATATCACTCCCGACCATCTGGACCGATACGATCATTGTATGCAGAAATACGTAGACGCCAAATTCCGCATCACGCAAAACCAAACGCCGGAAGACGCTTTCATCTACTGGAACGACGACCCTATCATCCGCAGGGAATTGGAGAAGCACGGTCTGAAAGCGCATCTCTATCCTTTCGCCGCCGTGAAAGAGGACGGAGCCATCGCTTATGTGGAAGACGGCGAAGTGGAAATCAACGAACCTATCGCTTTCAATATGGAACAAGAAGAACTTGCCCTGCACGGAACCCATAATCTCTATAACTCATTGGCGGCCGGTATCTCCGCCAATCTTGCAGGCATCAGGAAAGAAGATATACGCAAAGCCCTGTCCGACTTCAAGGGTGTGGAACACCGTCTGGAAAAGGTGGCGACCGTACGCGGCATCCAGTTCATCAACGACTCCAAAGCGACCAATGTCAATTCTTGCTGGTATGCTTTACAAAGCATGACAACCAAGACCGTACTGATTCTTGGCGGCAAAGACAAAGGCAATGACTATACCGAAATAGAAGACCTGGTACGCACCAAATGCTCGGCCTTGGTTTATTTGGGGCTGCACAATGAAAAGCTGCATGAGTTCTTCGACCGTTTCGGGCTACCCGTTGCCGATGTGCAAACCGGTATGAAAGATGCGGTAGACGCAGCTTTCAAACTGGCGCAGAAAGGCGAAACGGTATTATTGAGTCCCTGTTGCGCCTCATTCGACCTCTTCAAGAGCTACGAGGACAGAGGCGACCAATTTAAGAAATACGTAAGAGAGTTATAAATGGATTTATTAAAAAGCATATTCAAGGGAGACAAAGTAATCTGGATTATCTTCCTCTTCCTTTGCCTCATCTCCATCACAGAGGTGTTCAGTGCGGCCAGTACGCTTACCTACAAAAGTGGCGACCACTGGGGGCCTATCACTCAGCACAGCATTATCCTAATGGTGGGCGCTGTGATTGTGGTACTTATGCACAACATTCCCTATAAATGGTTCCAGGTATTTCCCGTCTTCCTGTTACCGGCTTCCGCGATACTGCTGGTGCTGGTTATGATGATGGAACGTATCAATGGCGCGGCGCGCTGGATGACATTCATGGGTATACAGTTCCAACCCTCGGAGATTGCAAAAATGGCGGTTATCATCGTCACGGCTTTCATCCTGTCCAAAGGGCAGGACGAGGACGGCGCCAATCCGAAGGCGTTCAAACGGATTATGATAATAACCGGGATTATCTGCCTGCTCATTGCTCCGGAGAACCTGTCCACAGCCGCACTGCTGTTCGGAGTAGTCTTTTTGATGATGTTCATAGGACGTGTCTCCGCTAAAAAACTGTTGATACTGATTGGCGGTTTGGCATCGGTGGGTGTTATCGCCGTAGCTTTCCTACTGATGACAAAGAACAGCGATATACCTTTCCTGCACCGGTTTGATACGTGGCGTGCCCGTATCGAGAAATTCACGAGTGACAAGGAAGTACCCGCCGCCAAGTTCGACATAGACAAAGACGCGCAGATAGCCCACGCACGCATCGCCGTTGCCACCAGCAATGTTGTAGGCAAAGGTCCGGGTAATTCCGTACAGCGGGACTTCCTGAGCCAGGCATTCTCCGACTTCATCTTTGCCATTATCATCGAGGAGCTCGGACTGGTAGGAGGAGTCGTAGTTGTATTCCTCTACATCTGCCTGTTGATACGTGTAGGGCGTATCGCCAAGAAATGCGACCGTACCTTCCCCGCCTTTCTCATCATCGGCATAGCCTTGTTACTGGTGTCACAGGCCGTCTTCAACATGATGGTAGCCGTGGGGTTGGCTCCCGTTACCGGACAACCGCTACCGCTTATCAGCAAGGGCGGTACTTCTACGTTGATAAACTGCGCCTATATCGGTATGATATTGAGCGTCAGCCGATATACAGCCAAACTGGAAGAACAGAGGGAACATGATGCGCAAATCACCATGCAGGTAGAAACCGGCAGCGGAGAAGAGAGTACTTACAGTGAGGCGCAAAGCGCCGCAGAGCCGACAGCCAAAATGCTGAACAGCGATGCAGAATTTGAATAAGATTAATTATCAGTAGTAGCAAATAGATGAACTCAGATATGGAAACAAAGAATAGCAAGCCGCGCATTATTATCAGCGGTGGCGGCACAGGCGGACACATTTTCCCGGCTGTATCCATCGCCAACGCGATTAAGGAGTTGCGTCCCGATGCGGAAATCCTGTTTGTAGGCGCAGAAGGGCGTATGGAGATGCAGCGTGTACCCGATGCCGGTTACAAGATTATCGGTCTGCCCGTAGCGGGTTTCGACCGCAAACACTTGTGGAAGAACTTTGCCGTATTGATGAAACTGGCGCGCAGCCAATGGAAAGCGCGCAGAATCATCAAGCAATTCCGTCCGCAGGTGGCGGTAGGCGTAGGCGGCTATGCCAGCGGCCCGACCCTGAAAACGGCGGGAATGATGGGAGTACCGACTCTGATACAGGAGCAAAACTCGTATGCAGGTGTCACCAACAAGCTGCTTGCCAAGAAAGCCTGTAAGATATGCGTTGCCTACGAAGGCATGGAGAAGTTCTTCCCCGCAGAGAAAATCATCATGACCGGCAACCCTGTCCGTCAGAATCTGTTCGGACATTCCGTTTCGCGCGAAGAAGCCGTACGCTATTTCAGTTTAGACCCGTCCAAAAAGACTATCCTGATATTGGGCGGCAGCCTCGGTGCGCGAACTATTAACCGGACTTTAACCGCGGGTCTTGACATCATCCGGCAGAATCCCGATATACAGTTCATCTGGCAAACCGGTAAAATATACATCGACCAGGTAAGAGACGCCATCACCACAGCAGTCGGTGAAGCCGTACACCATCCGCATATCAACGCCATTCCCAATCTGTATGTAACAGATTTCATCAAAGACATGGCGAATGCCTATGCGGCGGCCGACTTGGTAATCTCCCGTGCCGGTGCAGGTTCCATTTCAGAATTCTGCCTGCTGCACAAGCCTGTAATCCTTGTTCCGTCGCCCAATGTGGCGGAAGACCACCAGACCAAGAATGCGCTGGCGCTCGTCGATAAAGACGCCGCTATCTATGTGAAGGACATGGAAGCCCAGGAGAAACTTCTGCCCGTGGCATTGGCAACCGTAAAAGACAGCGATAAGCTGAAAGAATTGAGCAACAACATCGCCAAACTGGCATTACCCGACTCGGCAACAATCATTGCCAAAGAGGTGCTGAAACTTATTAAATGACAAGTACATGAATATAGAAACCATAAAATCCGTTTATTTCGTCGGCGCCGGCGGCATTGGCATGAGCGCGCTGATACGCTATTTTCTTTCCAAAGGCAAATTCGTAGCAGGGTATGACCGCACGCCGAGCGCGCTGACCGAGCATCTGATTGCAGAAGGCGCACAGATACATTACGAGGAAGACGTCACCCTTATTCCGGAGAATTGCAAGGACAAAGGAAACACATTGGTTGTGTACACCCCTGCCATCCCCCAAGAACATGCCGAGCTGGCGTACTTTCATGAAAACGGTTTTGAGATACACAAACGCTCCCAAGTGCTGGGCACCATCACCCGCAGCAGCAAGGGACTTTGCGTTGCCGGCACTCATGGAAAGACTACCACGAGTACAATGGCCGCACACTTGTTTCACCAGTCGCATATAGGCTGTACCGCTTTCCTCGGCGGCATTTCCAAAAACTACGGAACAAACCTGCTCCTGTCGCAGACCAGCCCGTACACCGTGATTGAAGCGGACGAATTCGACCGTTCCTTTCACCGGCTCTCTCCTTATATGAGCGTCATCACCGCCACAGACCCCGACCATTTGGATATATACGGTACATGCGAAGCTTATCTTGAAAGTTTCCGTCACTACACCACCCTTATCCAACCGGGAGGCGCATTGATTCTCCGTAAAGGCCTTGCCCTGCAACCGGACGTGCAACCGGGAGTAAAGATATATACCTACTCCCGCGACGAAGGAGATTTCCATGCGGAGAATATCCGCATCGGCAATGGTGAAATCTTCATAGACTTCGTTGCTCCGGACACCCGTATCAACGACATCCGGCTTGGCGTACCCATCGGCATCAATATAGAAAACGGCGTAGCCGCCATGGCGCTCGCCCACCTGAACGGAGTTACCGACGAGGAAATCAAACAAGGAATGGCAAGTTTCCGCGGAGTAGACCGCCGCTTCGACTTCAAGATTAAGACGGACAAGCTCGTATTCCTCAGCGACTACGCTCATCATCCTGCCGAAATCGCGCAAAGCGTAAAGTCCATCCGCGAGCTTTACAAGGACAAAAAGATAACCGCCATCTTCCAACCGCACCTCTATACCCGTACCAAAGACTTCTACAAGGACTTTGCAGACAGTCTTTCCCTATTGGACGAGGTGATTCTGACGGAAATCTACCCCGCCCGCGAACAACCCATTCCCGGTGTCAGCAGCCGGCTCATTTATGACAACCTGCGTCCGGGTATCGAAAAGTGTATTTGCAAGAAAGAAGATATTCCGGCCTTGCTTGCAAAGAAACCTATCGAAGTGCTGATAGTGTTGGGCGCCGGTGACCTGGATAACTATGTGCCTTCCATAACCCGATTGCTCGAACAGCGGGCAAACAGTGAATCGTAAATCGTCAAACAGTAAATAAGCCTATGATTAAACGGATTTTACTTTCTATCGTCCTGCTGCTTATCCTCGCCTATCTGGTGGTAGCCATTACCGCTTTCAACCGAAAGCCGGCGGGTCGGGTGTGCCGCGATGTAGAGTTGGTCATCAAGGATACGGTATACGCCGGTTTCATCACGAAAAAGGAAGTGGCCGCCATGCTGGAGAAGAAAGGCATCAGCCCCATAGGCAAGAACTTAGACCGTATACGCACCAAGACTTTAGAGCAGGTACTCTCCAAACATCCGCTCATCGACGAAGTGGAATGTTACAAGACGCCAAGCGGCAAACTCTGTATCGAAGTAACCCAGCGCATCCCTATCCTGCGGATAATGAGCGCCAACGGCGAAAACTACTATCTGGACAACAAAGGCACCGTGATGCCGCCCGATGCAAAGTGCGTCGCCCACCTCGCCATTGTGACCGGAAACGTAGAAAAGTCGTTTGCCATGAGGGATTTATATAAGTTTGGTGTATTTTTGCAAAAGAATTCTTTTTGGAATGCACAGATAGAGCAAATTCACGTATTGCCCGGCAAGAACATCGAGTTAGTGCCCCGTGTCGGCGACCATCTTATCTATTTAGGCAAGATTGCCGGATTCGAGAAGAAGCTGAAACGTGTAAAGGCATTCTACGAAAGAGGATTGAACCAGGTGGGTTGGAACAAATACTCCCGTATCAGCGTTGAATTTGATAATCAAATCATCTGCACAAAGAGAGAGTAGAGAAAGGGATTTACTAATAGTCCTTCTTTATCAAAGCGCAGCAAATAGTAAATTGTAAATAGTAAAATAGTAAATAAATAGATATGGCAACAACAGATTTCATCGCCGCTATCGAGTTGAGTTCTTCCAAGATTTCCGGTATCGCAGGAAAGAAGAACAGTGACGGAAGCATTCAGGTGTTGGCTTACGCACGTGAAGATGCATCCTCGTTCATTCACAAGGGTGTCATCTACAATATCGATAAGACAGCGCAGGCATTGACTTCCATCACCAACAAGCTGGAAAGCCAGCTTAACAACTCCATTGCCAAAGTATACGTAGGCATCGGCGGACAGTCATTGCGCACAGTAAAGAATGCGGTGAGTCGTACACTGGAAGAAGAGGGCATCATCTCGCAAGAGCTGGTAGACTCCATCTGTGACGAGAACCTTGAAGTGCCGTTGGCAGACATGAGCGTACTGGATGTAGCCCCTCAAGAGTATAAGATAGACAACAACCTTCAAGCCGACCCGGTAGGAGTGGCGGGGCAACACATCACAGGACAATTCCTCAACATCGTAGCCCGCGCCTCACTCAAGAAGAATCTGGAACATAGCTTCGAGCAGGCAAAGGTGGAGATAGCCGACCTTCTCATCGCTCCGATAGCCTTGGCAAACGCCGTTTTAACGGAAAACGAGATGCGTTCGGGCTGTGCATTGGTGGACTTCGGCGCCGATACGACTACCATTTCAGTCTACAAGAACAATATTCTCCGCTACCTGAGTGTATTGCCATTGGGCGGAAACACCATCACCCGTGACATCACCTCGCTGCAAATGGAAGAGCAGGATGCCGAAAAGCTGAAGCTTCAATACGGCAACGCCCTTTACGAAGAAGAGGAGGAGAGCGAAACTCCCGCCGTATGTACGACGGACGACGGACGCGCCATCGAACTGACTACGCTGAACAACATCATCGAAGCCCGTGCCGAAGAAATCCTTGCCAACGTATGGAACCAGTTACAGCTCTCCGGTTATGAAGACAAACTGTTCTCCGGGGTCGTATTCACCGGCGGCGGCGCCAACCTGAAGAATATTGAAGAAGCATTCCGCAAGCAAAGCAAGATAGAGAAAATAAAGACGATGCGCTTCGTGCATAACACCATTCACGGTTTCAGTGACGTGCTGGCCAAAGACGGCATGCAGAACACGTTGCTCGGCCTTCTTGCCGCAGGCAATGAGAACTGCTGCCTGCAAGAGGTAAAACCTGCGCAACCGGCCGGCAATCCCACACCCAAACCCGTTGACATGTTCGGCAACGACGAAGCCCTGAAGGAACAGGAAGCCGCAGCCCGTGCCGCCAAAGCTCAACGCGAGAAAGAGGAAAAAGAGCGCAGAGAGAAGGAGCGTAAGGAACGGGAAAAGAAAGAAAAAGAGAAGAAGAAAGGTCCCAGCTGGTTTGAAAAGACCTTCAATAAGCTCTCCAACGAGATTTTCTCAGACGACGATATGAAATAATTAAAAACTCTATAATCATGGATGATATAGCACAATTCGATTTTCCGACCGATTCACCGAAAATCATCAAAGTTATCGGTGTGGGTGGCGGTGGCGGTAATGCCGTAAACCACATGTACCGGGAAGGCATACATGATGTAACGTTCGTACTGTGCAACACAGACAACCAGGCGTTGAAAGACTCGCCCGTTCCTGTGAAGTTGCAACTCGGCAAAGAAGGTCTGGGAGCCGGAAACCGTCCCGCCCGTGCCCGTAAGGCAGCCGAAGAAAGTATCGAAGACATCAAGGCCATGCTGAACGACGGCACGAAAATGGTCTTCATCACCGCCGGAATGGGTGGTGGTACAGGTACGGGTGCAGCGCCCATCATTGCACAGACCGCCAAAGAAATGGACATCCTGACTATCGGTATCGTCACCATCCCGTTCCGTTGGGAGGGCGACAAGAAGATAGACCAAGCACTGGACGGCGTGGAAGAAATCAGCAAGCATGTGGATGCCCTGCTGGTTATCAACAACGAGAAACTGAGCGAAATATATAGCGAACTCTCCGTAGACGACGCTTTCGACAAAGCCGACGACACCCTTTCGGTTGCCGCCAAGAGTATTGCCGAAATCATCACCCTGCACGGCAAGGTCAACCTCGACTTCAACGATGTGAAAACCGTACTGAAAGACGGCGGCGTAGCCATCATGAGTACAGGATACGGCGAAGGAGACAACCGCGTAAGCATGGCTATCCAGAACGCCCAGCACTCTCCGCTGCTGAACAACAACGACATCTTCAACTCCAAGAAGGTATTGCTCAATATCTCTTACAGCTCCCAGCACAAACTGATGATGAGCGAAATGGATGAGGTAAAAGAGTTCATGAACCGTTTCAGCCGCGACTTCGAAACCAAATTCGGTATGGCTATCGACGACAAGCTGGAACAAAGCGTCAAGATTACCTTGCTTGCCACCGGCTTCGGCATCCAGGACATTCACATGAAGGAAATGGACGACCGCATCACCCAGCGTACCGCAGAAGAGCAGAAACGCCTCGCCGAACTGGAAGAAGAGGAAGAGCAAAGACGCTCACGCCGCGAAACATACTACGGAAAGGACGCCAATACCAAGTATCAGCGCCTGCGCCGCCGGCATATCTATATCTTCAACCCCGAAGACCTGGACAATGCCGACATCATCAGTATGGTGGAGAACTCCCCCACTTACCTGCGCGACAAGAGCACCCTGGCCGCAATCAAAGTCAAGGCGGAAGAAGCCGGAATACTCGCCACCGAAGAAGCGCAGGAAGCGGAGAACGGCGGCAACAGCGTAATCACCTTCTAAACCGCCTGCCGTTCTAAACTTCAGCCGTAAACAACAAATTGTAAACAGTAAAACAGTAAAGAATAAGATGGATTTATTTGAAAGAGTCAGCGAAGACATTAAAAACGCAATGAAGGCTAAAGACAAAGTAGCCCTGGAAACACTGAGAAACGTAAAGAAAGTATTCCTTGAAGCAAAGACCGCTCCGGGAGCCAATGATACCCTGACCGACGCCGACGCCCTGAAAATCATTCAGAAACTGACAAAGCAGGGCAAAGATGCCGCCGAGATTTATGTGCAACAGGGACGTCAGGACCTTGCCGACGCAGAATTGGCGCAAGTAAAGGTAATGGAAGCATATCTGCCCAAACAAATGTCTCCCGAAGAATTGGAAGCCGCTCTGAAAGCAATCATCGCCGAAGTAGGCGCTACCGGCGGCAAAGATATGGGTAAGGTAATGGGTGTGGCCAGCAAGAAACTTGCCGGACTTGCCGAAGGACGTGCCATTTCAGCCAAAGTAAAAGAATTGCTGGGATAAGGATTTTCCCAATCCCGCTACGCATAGAGCCGTACCTCAAGCGTCTCCCTTTTTGGAGAGGATAGCTTGGAGTACGGCTTTTTATTGCTGCATTATTCATCGCCCGTCCTGGTCACAAATTCTCATATACCACGGCACAAAGTGTTCAAACGCATAAAAACAAAATGTTTCAGCCTATAAAAACAAAAAGTTTCAATAGACGGAAACGAAATGTTCTGCGTAGTGAAACAAACTGTTCCATACCGCGAAACAAACTGTTTCAACGGTTGAAACCCTTTGTTTCCCACTTTGAAACCCCAAACCGGATACAGTGAAACGGGATTATCCCCGGGGCGAAACTTAATCAAACAACTCTTTCAGGACTTCCAAAGACTTGAGTACGGGAAAATCAGGCAGATGCAAACGGTAATATTCATTCATTATCGCCAGACAACGGGCACGTTCCGTGCGGCTCATGGCAAAGAGATGCATGGTTTCATAATTCATGCGCATCAGCCCCGTCAGGCGTGACGCCTCTTCCTGCCCTATATAATCGGAATGCAACTGCGGGCGTAACGGAGTAAAGCAAGCGTTCTGCAAATCGAAATAGTCACCGCTGTGATAATCTTCCAGATTCGGATACAACCCGAGGAAGCGCGACAGCCGCATCAAAAAGACCAGATGAAAGTTGGCAAAACCGCTGCCGCATTCATCCAGCCAGACAATGGAATGCTGCAAATAAGCGAATAAAGGACGGTTTTCCGCTTCCTCGCGCAACGCACGATATAAGAACTCGGACAAAAACAGAGCGATGGCAGACTTATAAGGATCGTAAGGAATCGAAGTAAAAGGATAAAGAGACTTGGCCTCTTTCACCTTATATATAGTGGTATTCGGCCGGAAGTCCGCCTCCAACTCCACTAAAGACAGAGGCTGGAACAGTACCGACTTCACCGCAGCCTTACGCGAACGAGACACCGGAACCAGGAAAGAAGCCCGTCCGGACACCTCGGTATAGATGTCTACAATAATAGAAGTATCCTTATACTTCAAAGAATGTAATACGATTCCTTGCGTTTTCTGTAACATTTCCGTCCTTTATCAAGTTTCAATCCGGCTAACAAAGCTACAAAAAAAGCGCGAAACTACGGAATTTAAAGAAGGAGAATAAAAAAAACGAAGCAAAGACAGAAAAATTGAAACACCAATACATCTCTGATTATCAGAGGATAAAACCGTATTTAAAAAGAAACTCAGAAGAAATACCGCAAAATTTTTATCGGAAATGTTTGCCAATTCAAAAATAGTTTCTACCTTTGCAACCGCAAACGAAAGGAAAGTCGGATGCAAGAGCGGAAACGCTCACCAAGGATGGCCCGTTCGTCTATCGGTTAGGACGCAAGATTTTCATTCTTGAAAGGG
>ENA-UONV01001813-UONV01001813.1-human-gut-metagenome-genome-assembly--contig:-CS4-NODE-1813-length-17413-cov-5.791739_pt1 | contig 17413 bp, 17 predicted proteins | sample MGYA00242461_ERZ724008 | MGnify/ENA metagenome assembly ERZ724008 | reverse complement strand
TTGGGTTTGTGCGCCCTTTTTCGGAATGGTACTTAGACTACAATGTTTCAACCTTGTTATACACCTCCGAGATCATCTGCTGCATGAAGTGGTAAGAGATAGACGCCAGATTTAGCTCCAGAGATATCAAGCTGCCTTTCTTCTCAAAAATGCGGTCCAGTTGTTCGGCCTGCTCCACCAGATCCTCAGCTCGCTCCACAAATTTCCTGCCAATGGGAGTCAGCCGCACGCCGGTGCTCACTCTCTCAAAAATCTGCGCGCCGACCTCCTCTTCAAAACGCTGCAGCGCTTTGGAAACACTGGGCTGGGAGACAAACAGATTTTGTGCTGCTTGGGAAATTGATCCAGCCTTTGCAATTTCCACAATGATTTCCACTTGCGATAGATTCATGTTTCATTCCCCCTCTTTGCCTTTACATCTTGGCAGTTTCTTCCGCCTCCAGTTTATCTCCTCACACACCTAGCTTCTGGTCCAAAGCCCAGCTCTTCGGTCCCTCCCGTTCCCACATTCAGACCGTTATCGTTAGACCAAACCGTCTCCGGTCCATCCGGCACCAAAAGCACCGTTTTCCCGTCTCCCATACCCGGTCTTCGTGCTAGCCTCCCCCGCCATTATTGATATCTTATATGACCAGGCTGCTTTTTTCAATATGCAGGCGGGCATCTCCTTGTTCAGCGGCATGGAACGATAGCAACTCTAACACCGGCCTGCGGCCCCTCTCATCTTGACAAGCAAATTGCTCCGTGGTACCCTCAATTCATTAAAGCGTTAAAGGGCCTTGCCCGCCCCAGCAGGGCACGGTCCAAGGAGGGAGGAAGCCGTGGGGTTAATTTTCCGGGCCATGAGCCGCTATCCCAGAGCGGTAGCCATGAGTATTTTTATTAAGCTGCTGGCCACCATCAGCGAGCTGATGCTGCCCTACATTCTGGAGCACATCATCGACGACGTGGCACCCCTGGGAAATTTACAGGCGGCGGTTTTATGGGGCCTTTTGATGTTCGGGGCCGCGCTGCTGTGCCGGCAGCTGAACGTGAGTGCCAACCGGCGAGCCATCTTCAACGCCCACCGGGTGAGCTACGACCTGCGCCAGGAGCTGTTCCGCAAGACCGTGAACCTATCCGGAAGCCAGTTTGACTCCTTCGGCCTGCCCTCCCTCATCAGCCGAATGACCAGCGACAGCTACAACGTTCAGACCTCTGTTCAGCAGTTTCAGACGCTCTGTGTCCGCGCCCCCATGCTGCTCATCGGCGGCGTTGGCGTCACCCTGGTGATGGACGCCTCCCTGGCCGTTATCCTGTTGGCAATTCTACCGGTGCTCATTCTGGTTGTGTTTGCGGTAACCTCCAAAGGGCTTCCCATGTACAACCGGGTGCAGCAGCGGCTGGATGTGGTAGTGCGGGTCATGCGGGAGAACATCACCGGTATCCGGGTGGTCAAGGCTTTATCTAAAACAGAATACGAAAAGCGCCGCTTTGCCAAGGCCAACCAGGCCATGACCGACCAGGACATCGCCGCCAGCACCGTGATGGCTATCCCCTCTCCCCTGATGCAGCTGTGCATCAACGGCAGCCTCTCCCTGGTGGTTCTGTTTGGGGCCAGCCGGGTGAATGAGGGCCTGATGGAACCAGGCGTTATTCTGGCTTTCCTCACCTATTTCAATATGATCACCATGGGTGTCATGGGACTGTCCCGCATCTTCATGACCCTGAGCAAGGCCGCGGCCAGCGCAAACCGGATGGATGAGGTACTGCAGGCTGAGACCGACCAGCAGATTCTGCCGGGATCAGAGGCCCGCACCCCGTCGGGGGACGGGTTCATCCGCTTCGAGCACGTCAACTTCAGCTACGGAGAGGATGCTCCAGACAGCACAGGCTTTGTGGGTGAGAAGCGGGAAAAGGCCCTCACCGACATCAGCTTCACCCTGAAGCGAGGGGAGAGCCTGGGCATCATCGGCCCCACTGGGTGCGGGAAGAGCACCATCATCTCTCTGCTCATGCGGTTCTACGACGTCACCGACGGCGGCGTATTCCTGGACGGGAAAGACGTGCGCACCTATGACAAGGACACCCTCCGCTCCCGGTTCGGCGTCTGCTTCCAGAACGACATGGTCTTCCAGGACACCCTGCGCTCCAACGTCCTGTTTGGCCGGGAGCTGAGCGAGCAGGATTTCCGCGCCGCCATTGAGAGCGCCATGGCGGCGGAATACATTGACGCGCTGGAGGACGGGGTAGAGCACGAGGCGGCCATCAAGGGGGCCAATCTGTCCGGCGGGCAGAAGCAGCGGCTGCTGGTGGCCAGGGCCCTGGCCGCCCGGCCGGAGATCCTAGTACTGGATGACAGTTCCTCCGCTCTGGATTACCGCACCGACGCCGCCATGCGCCGGGCCATCCAGGACAATTACGGGGACGCCACCTTGATCCTCATCGCCCAACGGGTGAGCTCCATTATGGGCATGGACCACATCCTGGTGATGGACAACGGAGCCTGCGTCGGCTACGGCACCCATGAGGAACTTTTGAAGAATTGCCCAGCCTATCGGGAAACCTACCAGGTCCAGATGGGTGAGATGGCGTAGAGGAGGGGACACAGATGCCAGGACCGAGAACCCGCACCGGGGTAAAAGTCAAGCCACGGGACGCCAAGGGGGCGCTGCGGCGCATCCTGCGCTATTTGATGGCCTACCGCTGGCTGGTATTGCTCTTCCTGGCGTGCACCCTGCTGAGCAACCTGGGCAACCTGCTGGGCCCCCAGTTTGCCGGCCAGGCCATCGGCGTGGTGGAGGAGGGCTACCGGCAGGGCACTGGCCACGTGGATATGGCGGCAGTGGGCCGCTACGCCCTGCTCATGCTGGCCTGCTATGTATTGGGCAGCGTGATGAGTTTTCTGGTAAACATCGGCATGATGCGGGTGGGCCGCCGGGTGGCCAGGAATATGCGCCGGGATGTATTCCACAAGTTGATGGCCCTGCCGGTTAGTTTTTTTGACCGCAATCAGGCAGGGGACATCATCAGCCGGGTGAGCTATGACGTGGACGTGGTGTGTATGAGCCTGTCCACCGACGTCATCCAGATCCTCACCAGCGTGGTGACGGTGGCGGGCAGCTTCTTCATGATGTGCACCATCTCCCTGCCCCTGGTGCTGTGCATGGCGGCCACCATCCCCGCCTCCATCCTATTCACCCGGTACATGGGCCGGAAGACCCGCCCCCTCTATGCCAAACGCAGCGCGGCCTACGGAGAGATGAACGGTTTCGCCGAGGAGATGTTTACCGGCCAGCGCACCATCCTGGCCTACGCCCAGGAGGACCGGGTGTGCCGGGACTTCAGCAAGATCAACCGTGCCGCCGCCGAGGCCTACCGGGAGGCCGACGGTATGGGAATGACCATGGGTCCCACCGTGGGCATGATCTCCAACTTTGGCCTGGCCGCCATCGGGCTTGGGGGCTCCATTCTCTACATCCTGGGGGTGGTGGGACTTGCCCAGATCTCCTCCTTCGTGCTCTACTCCCGGAAGTTCTCCGGCCCCATCAATGAGATCTCCAATATCATCAACGAGATCTTCTCCGCTCTGGCCGCCTCAGAGCGAGTGTTCCGCCTGCTGGACCAGCCGGAGGAGGTCAAAGACATATACAACGCAGCCACCCTGGAGCACTGCCGGGGCCACGTTCGGGGGGAGAACGTCAGCTTCGGATACGATCCAGACAAGACCATTCTTCACCACCTGGACTTTGAAGCCAAACCGGGGCAGACGGTGGCCATCGTGGGTCCCACCGGGGCAGGCAAGACCACCATCATCAACCTGCTCATGCGGTTCTACGACCCGGACCAGGGGTGCATCTATGTGGATGGCACAGAAAACCGAGCCTACACCATGGACTCCCTGCGGCGCAGCTACGCCATGGTGCTTCAGGACACCTGGGTGTTCCGGGGGACCATCTTTGACAACATCGCCTACGGCAAGGAAAACGCCACCATGGACGAGGTGGTGCGGGCCGCCAAGGCCGCCCGCATCCACAGCTACATCATGCGCCTGCCCCAGGGGTACCACACCGTCATCAGCGAGGACGGCGGCAACATCTCCAAGGGGCAGAAGCAACTGCTCACCATCGCCCGGGCCATGCTGTACGACACCAACATGCTCATCCTGGACGAGGCCACCTCCAACGTGGACACCAACACCGAGCGGCAGGTGCAGAAGGCCATCCGCTCCCTGATGGCGGGCAAGACCTGCTTTGTCATCGCCCACCGGCTGTCCACCATCCAGAACGCCGATCAAATCCTGGTGGTGGACCACGGGGATGTGGTGGAGCAGGGCACCCATGAGGAGCTCATGTCCCGGAAGGGTTTCTATTACCAGCTGTATGCCAGTCAGTTTGGATGACGCAGACCTCCAAAACCAAACCGTCGCGCCCTCCCCATGTATGGGGGTTCATCCTCTCCCACTCCGTCCCGCCTATGCGCCGGGCGCAGGCACGCACCCCATCTGATCCGAATCGGCCGCCCAGCTGCGGAGGCGGCCGCCAATATTGCCGGAGCAAAGTTTGGCAGCTCACAGCAGTTTGTGGCCACCCCGGAAATGGACAGGGAGCAAACAGAAAACCAGCAGTTCAATAGTAGGAATAGCTAAGGCGCGGAGCCCAAGCGTTGAACTTCCTGGCTCCGCATCTTGTTCCTGACTATATTCGGTTCCCTCTCCGGTGCGCGCTCCGGAAGAGCGCTTCGACCGCACCCGGCTTGCTCAGCTTCCGGTTTCCTTCCATCAGTGCCAATCAATCGCGCCTCAATGTGCATTGGAAAGGCGACCCTGTTACACCCTTATTCGTATCATTTCCGCCTTGGACAGCTCTCACAGGCTCTCACGGTCCGAATGGGATCCGGCGGTCAGCCGCTCCAGCTTTCTCTTGTCCCGCAGTTCCACAGCCCCCCGGGCCAGGCGCACCATCCCCTCACTCTGGAAGTAGCGCAGCATCCTGGTCACCACTTCCCGGGCAGTCCCCAGGTGGTTGGCGATCCGCTCATGGGTGATGCGCAGGTTGTCGCTCCCCTCCAGCAAGCTCTCCTCCAACAGGAAAGCAGCCAGACGCTGGTCCATGCGCCCCCAGAGAATCTGCTCCATCAGCCACATAACCTCAGAAAGGTGGGCCGCCATCAGCTCATTGGTATAATTGGCCAGGGGGGCAGACCGCTCCGTTACGCTCCGGTATATCGGCGCCGGAATCACCCAGAATGTCGTGTCTTTTTCCGCCTGAATCATCAGGTCAAACTGCAGATTTTTCATCACGCAGGATGCAGTAAACAAGCAGATGTCTCCGCTGAACAGGCGGTACAGCGTCACCTCCCGCCCCTCTTCTGACAGGATAAACACCCGCAGCTGCCCCTCACAGATGGCCAGCAGCCCCAGGCAGTCTGAGCCGCCGCTGTGCACCATGGCTCCCGCCCGCGCCTTCCGGAGCGCCGCTGAAGCCTGCAACCGCCCCTGGTCCTCCGCCGTCAGCTTTTCCCACATGGGCAGATACCGGGCCAGATCCTTTCCCGCATCCCCTGTGCCGCCCCGGTCCCCGGTTCTCCCTGCTCCAGCCTGCATCAGGCATCCCCCTCTCTTTCCGGTCTTCCTCCGCCGCGTCCATGGACGCGGGGAACCTTGATTTTTTATTTTATACTATCGCCGCGCCTTTTTCAATACAAACGCATATGGCTCTGTATTCGCTCTGTGTTGACCCCGCTCCCTTGACAACCCGCTCCCCTTTCCTGTATGATACCGGTGTAAGGGCCTGCCGGAAGCGGGCTTTGGGGATGGAATCCCCGTTCTCCCCAGCTCCCGTCTTCACTGCCGGAGCACAGAAGGCTGCCGAAACGGTCTGCAGGCCGCTTTGGCGGTTTTTCGCTTTTAACGCCAAAACCATGGAGGTGCTTTCATGACCCTGCGTGACTTCTTCTTTCAGAACCCCCGAGCGGCGGTGGCTTTTTCCGGCGGCGTGGACTCCGCCGTGCTGCTTTGGGCGGCCAAGACCTACGGTCAGCAGGTGCGGGCCTACTGCGTCCGCTCTCCCTTCCAGCCCGTCTTTGAGCTGGAGGACGCCAAGCAGCTGGCGGACATCCTGAACGTGACCCTCACCGTGCTGGAGGCGGATCCCCTGTCCGCTCCGGAGGTGGCCGCCAACGGCCCGGACCGCTGCTACCTGTGCAAACACCTGATCCTCTCCACCATCCTCCGGGCCGCCCGGCGGGACGGCCTCCCCCTGGTGGTCGACGGCTCCAACGCCTCGGACGATCCCACTCAGCGCCCTGGGATGCGGGCCGTGTCGGAGCTGGGAGTTCGCTCCCCCCTGCGGGAGTGCGGCCTGGACAAACAGGCGGTGCGCCAGTTGGCTCAAAAGGCCGGATTGCCTGTTTGGAGCAAGCCCGCCTACGCCTGCCTGGCCACCCGGGTGCCCACCGGCACTCCCATCACCCGGGAGGATCTGGCCCGGGTGGAGCGGGCGGAGGCCACCCTGGCCGGACTGGGCTTCTCCGACTTTCGGGTTCGCCTGTTTCACGGCGGCGCCCGCATCCAGCTGCCCCCGGAGCAGCTGGCCCAGGCGGTCACCCTGCGGGACACCATCACCGCCGCCCTTTCCGCCGATTTTCCCGCCATTCTGCTGGACCTGATCCCCAGGTCCTGAGGGAGGTTCTCTGCCATGGACAACAAACAGGATATTCTCTCCCTGCTGCGGCAGGTTCAGGCCGGCTCCGTCTCCCCGGATGAGGCCCTGTTACAGCTCAAGGAAGCTCCCTTTGAAGATCTGGGCTACGCCAAGGTGGATTTTCACCGCCCGGTACGTCAGGGGGCGGCAGAGGTGATCTACGGCCAGTCCAAGACCCCGGAGCAGATCATCGGCATCCTCACCGCCATGGGGCAGAGGGGCTGCCGCAACGTACTGGTCACCCGGCTGTCCCCGGAGTCCGCCCGGCAGGTGTCAGAGGCTATCCCCCTGGACTATCATCCGGCCCCTAAGCTGGCCGTCGCCTTCCCCGCCCCGGTTCAGGGCCGGGGGCATGTGGCGGTGGTATCCGGCGGCACCAGCGACCTGCCGGTGTGCGAGGAGGCCGCCCTCACCGCCGAGGCCCTGGGCAGCCGGGTCACCCGACTGTACGACGTGGGGGTGGCGGGACTGCACCGTCTGCTCCATAACCTGGACGCTATCATGTCCGCTCGGTGCGTCATCGCCGTGGCCGGCATGGAGGGGGCCCTGGCCTCGGTGGTGGGCGGCCTGGTGGATTGCCCAGTCATCGCCGTACCCACCAGCGTGGGCTACGGCGCCAGCTTCGGCGGCCTATCCGCCCTGCTGTCCATGCTCAACTCCTGCTCCAGCGGGGTAAGCGTGGTCAACATCGACAACGGCTTCGGCGCGGGCTATCTGGCCAGTCGAATCAATCTCATGGAGGGCCTCCCTCCGGAAGGAGAAACCAAGGAATGAAGACACTCTATTTGGAATGCGCCATGGGCGCCTCCGGCGATATGCTGCTGGGAGCGCTGTACGAGCTGCTGTCCGACCAGGAGGGATTTCTAAAAGCCATGAATTCCCTGGGCCTGCCCCAGGTGGCGGTGACCGCCCGAGCAGCCCAGTCCATGGGCATTGCCGGCACCCATATGGCGGTCACGGTGGGTGGACTGGAGGAGGACGAGCTGCTGGAATGCCATCACGACCACAACCACTCCCACAACCACAGCCACGGGCATGGGCATGATCATGATCACGACCACAGGCACGGACACAGCCATGAGCATGACCACGAACACCGCCATAACCATAACCATCTGCATTCCCACACCCACGTCTCGGACATCCAATCGATCCTCAGCAGCCTGCCCCTTCCCGTCCCCGTCCTGGAGCAGGTCCGGGCAGTGTATGGTCGCATCGCCCAGGCGGAGGCCAAGGCCCACGGCTGTCCTGTGGACCAGGTCCACTTCCACGAGGTGGGTGCCCTAGACGCCATCGCCGACGTGGCCGGGGTGTGCTACGCCCTGCACCTGCTCGCCCCCGATGAGATCGTAGTCTCTCCCATCCATGTGGGCAGCGGCCAGGTGCACTGCGCCCACGGCATCGTCCCGGTGCCTGCCCCTGCCACCGCCAACCTACTCACGGGGGTGCCCATCTACGGCGGCGCCATCCAGGGGGAACTGTGCACCCCCACCGGGGCAGCCCTGCTCACCCAATTCGCCACCCGGTTTGGCCCCATACCCCTGATGACCGTGGACCAGGTGGGCATCGGCCTGGGCACCCGGCAGTTTGCCGCCGCCAACTGTCTGCGGGCCTTCTGGGGCCAGACCCAGGAGGAGGGTCGGGGCGAGATCTGCCAGTTGGTGTGCAACCTGGACGACATGACCCCTGAGGCCCTGTCCTTTGCCTGCCAGCGGCTGCTGGAGCTGGGCGCCTTGGATGTGTACACCCTGCCAGGGCAGATGAAGAAGGGCCGGGCAGGCTGGCAGCTCACGGTGCTGTGCGACCCCGCCCGGGAGGAAGAGTTTGCCCGGCACATCTTCTCCCATACCAACACCAACGGCCTGCGGGCGCTGCGGTGCGGCAAGTACTACCTGGCGCCCTCTGGAAAAACGGTGGACACCCCCTACGGTCCGGTGTCCATTAAGCAGGCTCAGGGCATGGGTGTCACCCACACCAAGCCGGAGTATGAGGACGTAGCCCGGATCGCCCGGGAGCAAAACTTGCCCCTCTCCCAGGTGTGGTCCGCAGCGGATGCAGCTGGGCGAAAGGATGTCTGAACGCGCTTTTCTGAATCGCGCCGGGTTTTCCGGACCGGCAAGTTCACCCTCCCCATCCTCACACCCGAGATCCCCCTCTGCATTCACTCCAAGAGCCTCCGCTTTCATTGACTTCCCTGCCCGTTTCAGGTATAATTGATCCGACATATTCCCACTCAGACCGAAGGCCCCACACCATATATAACTGAGCGCCTGCAGGCGCGTGGAGGTTCACCTATGAAGGGTATCATTCTGGCCGCCGGGCGCGGCACTCGGCTATATCCCATGACCAAGCCCGTATGCAAACCCCTGCTGCCCGTCTATGACAAGCCCCTCATCTACTACCCGCTCTCCGTGCTGATGCAGGCCGGCATTGACCAGGTGCTGGTCATCGTCCCCCCCGGGGAGGAGTCTACCTTTGCCGCCCTGCTGGGGGACGGCTCCCAGCTGGGTATGTCCATCCGCTATACCGTCCAGCCAGTGGCCCGGGGGATCGCCGACGCCCTGCTCATTGGGCGGGAGTTTCTGGCCGGTGATGATGTATGCCTGGTGCTGGGGGACAACATCTTCTGGGCCCCTGACCTGGCCGGCGTCCTCAAGAAAGCCGCCGGGGGGAACCAGGGCGCCACAGTGTTTGGCTGCTATGTCTATGATCCCCGCCCCTTCGGCGTGGTGGCGTTCGATGACAGCGGCAAGGCCATCTCCATCGAGGAGAAGCCCAAGCATCCCAAGTCCAACTATGTGGTCCCTGGCCTGTACTTCTACCGCAACGATGCGCTGGACATCGCCGCCTCCCTCACCCCTTCCGCCCGGGGGGAGTTGGAGATCACCGACGTCAACCTGGGATTCCTCCACCGGGAGCAGCTTCAGGTCATCCCCCTGCAGGACAACTACCTGTGGATGGATGCGGGCAATGCGGATAGCCTGCTGGCCGCCGCTCAGGCTATCCACGACCTGCAAAACTCCCACGGTCGGTATGTGGGCTGCATTGAGGAGATCGCCTATCAGGAGGGCTGGATCACCCGGCAACAGCTGCACCAGCTGGGCACGGAGCTGAGCATGACCGCTTATGGCCAGCATCTGCTTGCCTTGTAACCTCTGCCCGATACGCACACGAGCCCACAGCCAAACGGCTGTGGGCTCGTTTTTTCTTCTGTTTTTCCGCTCAACCGATCACCCGCATGCGCAGAACGCCGGGGATCTGGGCGATGTGGTCCAACACCTTCTGGTCCACCACGCTGCCTGCGTCCACGATGGTGTAGGCGTAATCTCCCTTGGACTTGTTGGTCATGTTCTCCACGTTCACCCCGTCGTTGGACAGCTGCAGGGTAACGTTGGCCAGGATGGCCGGTATGTTCCGGTGGACCAGGCACAGCCGCTGGGCGCCGGAGCGCTCCATCACCACATTGGGGAGGTTCACCGAGTTCTTCACATTGCCGTTTTCCAGAAAATCCCGCAGCTCGTCGGCAGCCATCACCGCACAGTTGTCCTCGCTCTCCGGGGTAGAGGCGCCCAAGTGGGGGAAGGCCACCACACCCGGAGCCAGAGCCACGGTGCTGTTGGGGAAGTCGGTGACATACCGGGCCACCTTGCCCGACTCCAGCGCCGCTATCATGGCCTGGTCGTCCACCAGCTCGCCCCGGGCCAGATTCACCACCCGCACCCCGTCCTTCATGGCCGCGATGGTGTCCCCGTTGATGGTGTGGCGGGTGTCGTTGGTATAGGGCATGTGAATGGTGACATAGTCGGACACCCGGTAGAGCTCACGAACCTCTTTCACCACATGGACATGGCGATCCAGCCGGAGAGCGGCGTCCACCGACAGGTAGGGGTCGTAGCCGTACACCTCCATTCCCAGGGACAAGGCAATATTGGCCACCAGGGCCCCGATGGCCCCCAGGCCGATGACACCCAAGGTCTTGCGGTACAGCTCCGGGCCCACAAAGGCGGATTTTCCTTTCTCTACCACAGCGGCCACGTCCGCGCCGGCTGCAGCCTGCTCCCGCACCCAGGTATAGCCGCCCATGACGTCCCGGGAGGCGGCCAACAGAGCGCAGAGCACCAGTTCCTTCACCGCGTTGGCGTTAGCCCCCGGAGTGTTAAAAACAACGATACCCGCCTCGGAGCAGCGGTCCACAGGGATGTTGTTGGTGCCCGCCCCCGCCCGGGCAATGGCCCAGAGGTTGGGCGGGAACTGATAATCGTGGAGCTTGGCCGAGCGCACCAGGATAGCGTCCTCATTGGCCACATCGTCCCCTACGGTATAGTCCTCCCTGGGCAACCGGTCCAACCCCTTGGGGGAGATCTTGTTCATGGTTTTGATCTGATACATAGTCAGTGTCACCTCATTGCAACCGAATGGATTGCCCCGCACGGCAGGGCTTTAGTTGGCCTTGTCGAAAGCCCGGATGAAGTCCGCCAGCTTTTCCACGCCCTCGGTGGGCATAGCGTTGTAGATGGACGCCCGCATGCCGCCCACGGAGCGGTGGCCTTTCAGGTTGACGAAACCCGCCTCGGTGGCCTCCGCCACGAACTTCGCGTCCAGGTCCTTGTCAGCCGTCCGGAACACCACATTCATATCCGACCGGCTGCCCTTCTCCGCCGGGCAGGTGAACAGTTTGGAATCATCCAGCACGTCGTAGAGCAGCTGGGCCTTGGCGTGCTTGATCCGCTCCATGCCTTCCACGCCGCCCTTGCTATCCAGCCATTCCAACACCAGTCCCAACATATAGATACACCAGCAGGGCGGCGTGTTATACATGGAATCCTTGTCGATCATGGTCTTGTAGCTCAGCATCAGCGGAGTAAAGGGCAGCTCCTGGCCGGCCAGGTCCTTCCGAATCACCACGATGGTCAGCCCTGCGGGAGCCAGATTCTTCTGGGCTCCACCGTAGATGATCCCGTACCTGGATACATCCACCACCCGGCTGAGGAAGTCGGAGGACATATCACACACCAGGGGTACGTCCCCGGTATCCGGCACATACTGCCACTCGGTGCCGTAGATGGTGTTGTTGGCGCAGTAGTGGAAGTAGCTGGCCCCTGGGTCCAGCTTCAGCTGGTCCTGAGTGGGAATGTAGGTGTGATTGCGGTCCTCGCTGGAGGCGGCCAGATTGATCTGGCCGTATTTCTTCGCCTCCTTATAGGCAATGTTGGAGAAGTTGCCCGTGACAGCGTAGTCCGCCTTGCCCGTCCTGCCCATGAGGTTCAGGGGCACCATGGAGAACTGGGTAGAGGCGCCCCCCTGGAGGAACAGAATGGCATAGTCGTCCGGCACGCGGAACAACCGGCGAAAGTTTGCCTGGGTGTCCTGAAAAATCTTGTCGAAAACCTTAGATCGGTGACTCATCTCCATCACTGACATGCCCGATCCCTGATAGTTGGTGATCTCAGATCCGGCGCGGGTGAGCACTTCCAGCGGCAGCATGGAGGGGCCGGCTGAAAAGTTGTATACGCGTTCTTTCCCCATGAGTAGTTCTCCTCTCTAAGATTTTTACACCGCCGCAGCATTTAATCATTTACCGCGTTAATGCGTTGCACTCATTATATGGGCTTTGACAGCTTTTTGTCAATGACAGAAGCCACAAAAAGCTCCCGCCGGGCATCCAGTCTTTGTGGCATTTCCTAATTTCTACGTCTCTTTCTGTTCCATTTCCTCCAAAACTATGGTATGCTGTTATAAAGGAGCGTGATGACATGGAGGCGCTGCATCTGACCTACGAGGTGCCCGGCGGGGATCTGACCCATGCCGGAGAGGCCTCCTCTCAGGTCAAGCAGACCCTGCGCAGGATGGGCTACGACTCCGACACCATCCGGAGGGTGTCCGTGTGCATGTACGAGGGGGAAATCAATATGGTCATCCACGCTTACGGCGGATCGGCGCAGGTAGATGTGGGGCTGGACCGCATCGTCATCACTCTGGCCGATCAGGGACCGGGCATTCCCGACATTGACCAGGCCATGCAGGCCGGCTTCACCACCGCCGGGGACCAAGTCCGGGACCTGGGGTTCGGCGCGGGTATGGGGCTGCCCAATATGAAGAAGTACAGCGACGAGATGACCGTGGAGTCCACCGTGGGGGTGGGCACCACCGTCACTATGGTGGTACGCATCCCGTAAGGCTTCCCCACCGTTTCCTGCCCATACAGATTGCAGCCGGCGGCACGGCTGGCGGAAAGGCGGTTTCTCATGCGACATTCTGTGGTTTTGGAATATCAGAAGTGCCGGGGCTGCACCACCTGCATCAAGAACTGCCCCACCGAGGCCATCCGGGTGCGAAACGGCAAGGCCACCATCCTGCCCAACCGCTGCATCGACTGCGGTACCTGCCTGCGGGTCTGTCCCCACCATGCGGTCACCTCAGTGCCCGACAGCTTCAACGCCCTGCAGAACTACCAGTACACCGTAGCCGTCCCGGACCCCGCCCTCTATGGCCAGTTCCACAACCTGGACGGCCCCAACCTGGTGCTGGCCAGTCTGCTGGAGCTGGGCTTTGACAGCGTGTACGAGTCGGCCGCCGGCGCCGAGCTGCTCACCGGTTACCTGTGTGGCCGGCCGGAGGACCCGGACCGGCCGGTTCCGGAAATTTCCTCCGCGTGCCCAGCCGTAGTGCGGCTGATCCAGATCCGCTTCCCCAGCCTTCTGGGCCACATCTGCCCCCTGCTGCTGCCCGGCGAGCTGGCCGCCATCCTGGCCCGGGAGCAGGCCGTGGCAGAAACCGGCCTGTCCCCCCAGGAAATCGGGGTTTTCTCCATTGTCCCCTGTTCCTCCCTGGTCACCTCCGCCTCCTCCCCCGACGGGCAGATTGCCCCGGTGCTGGATGGGGCCTTCGCCATCCGGGACGTGTACAAGGCGCTGCTGCCGGTGATGTCCAGACTGGCCGGTCAGCCCCTGCCCCAGCTCTCTCTGGCCGGCCGGGGCGGCGTGGGCTGGGCCTTCTCCGGCGGAGAATCCTACGCCCACCGGGCCCAGCGGTATGTGGCGGTAGACGGGATTGAAAACGTCATCCGGATGCTGGAGGAAATCGAGGACGGCCGGCTGCCCGAGGCGGACTTCATCGAGCTGCGGGCCTGCACGGAGGGCTGCCTGGGGGGGTGCTTCTGTGTGGAAAACCCCTTCATCGCCCGCATGCGCATGAAGCGCCTGATGGGGGACCTTCCGGAAGCCCGTAGCGTCTATCGGCCCGGCTCCCGGGTAGACGAGCTCATTGCTTCCACTCAAAAGCCCGAATACTACCCCACCTTCCTGCTGGACCCGGACCGCCGGGTGGCCATGGAGAAGATGCGCAAAATCCAGGAACTGGAGGAGCAGCTGCCCGGCCTGCGCTGCGGCTCCTGCGGCGCCCCCTCCTGCCGGGCCTTCGCCGAGGACGTGGTCATGGGGCGAGCCAGCGAGGACGACTGCATCTTCAAGGTGCGGGAACGTATGCAGCATATGGCCGGTCGGGATGACGCCGATGAATACCTTCCCGCTCCCTTCCGGCGCCGGCGGAGCCTCCCCAAGGACACTCCATCCCAGAGCTGACTGGCCGATACAGAAAGGGTGTGTGTTTCGTGACCACTGTGCAGGAACTCATCCACGACCTGGACCTGACGGTATTCCACCTGGAGGACGGCGGTCGGCAGGTATCCGGCGGCTGCTACTGCGGCGACCTGCTCAGCTGGGTCATGGGCCGGGCCCCCGCCGGCGGGGTGTGGCTGACCATTATGAGCAACGTCAATGTAGCGGCAGTAGCTACCCTCACCGACCTGGCCTGCGTCATCCTCACTGAGGATGTAGAACCCGACCCTCCTCTGCTCCAGAAGGCCCGCCTCCAGGGTGTCAACCTGCTGGGCACCTCACGTTCCACCTACCGGTGTGCCGTAAGCCTGTCTGGCCTGCTGGACGCCAATGTGCGGAGCTGACCGCCATGGAGGAGTATTCCTTTGATTTCCACCTCCACAGCTGCCTGTCCCCCTGCGGCAGCGAGGACATGACCCCCTCCAACCTGGCAGGTATGTGCGCCCTGGCGGGCTATGACATTGTGGCTCTCACCGACCACAACACCGTGGGCAACTGCGCCGCCTTCTGCCAGGCGGCGGACCGGTACGGCCTGCTGGCTCTGCCGGGCATGGAGCTGACCTGCCGGGAGGAGGTCCATGTGGTATGCCTCTTTCCCGATCTCCCCTCTGCCCAAGCCTTTGGAAACTTGGTGCGACAAAGACTGCCGCCTCTGGAGAACGATCCCCGCTTTTTCGGCCCCCAACTGCTCATGGACAGCGAGGACCACTTGATCGGGGAGGAAACCGCCCTGCTGGCCGGAGCGGCGGACATTGGGATCTACGAGGCCGCAGAGCTCGTACACGGCTATGGCGGCGTGGCCTATCCCGCCCACATCGACCGGGACTCCTTCTCTGTCCTGTCCAACCTAGGTCTCTGGGACCCGGCTATGGGCTTCTCCCTGGCTGAACTCTCCCTCCGCTGCCCGCCAGAGCTGCGCCTGCGCCCGGATCTGGCGGGGCTGCGCTTCCTCATCGGCTGTGACGCCCACTATCTGGACCAGATTCCGGATGCGGCTCAAACGATGACCCTGCCGGAGCGAACCCGGTCCGCGGTACTAAAATGGTTATTTTTTTAACATGAAATGGCATTCTATTGCTATACGGACATCGCCGCCCGTGCCTCTCAAGGCAGGCGGCGATGTTTTTCTTGCTTTCGGCGGGCATCTATGTTAAAATTTTATTGAATTTTGGCCAGGAATTTCAGAAGGAGACCATTCGGGTTGAAAATTTACCCATAGGAGGGAACGCTTACATGCCAAACTGCAAAACCACCATACCCTATCACGGCACGCCGGAGCAGGAGGAGCGCCTGCGGAAAGTGATTGCGGAACACAAGGGGCAGCCCGGCGCCACCATGCCGGTGCTTCAGGCCGCCCAGGGGATCTTCGGCTATTTGCCGGAAGAGGTACAGATCATGGTCGCCGAGGGGCTGGACATTCCCCTGTCCGAGATCTACGGAGTGGCCACGTTCTACTCTTTCTTCTCCCTGAACCCCAAGGGAAAGTACCAGATCTCCGTGTGCCTGGGCACCGCCTGCTACGTGAAGGGGGCGGCGGATGTGCTGGCCGCCGTGGAGCAGAAGCTGTCCATCGCCTCCGGCGGCATTACCCCCGACGGGCTGTTCTCTCTGGACGCCTGTCGGTGCATCGGCGCCTGCGGTCTGGCCCCTGTGATGATGATTAACGATGACGTGTATGGTCGGCTCACCCCCGCCCAGGTAGGTCCCATCCTGGACAAGTACATCAAGATGGGATGAAAGAGCTCTCACTTCATATCTTGGACGTGGCGCAGAACTCCATTTCCGCCGGGGCCACCCGACTGGAACTCACCCTGACGGAGGATGCAGGAGGTTGGCTTACCTTGGTCATCGCCGACAACGGCCGGGGCATGACGCCGGAATTCCTCTCCCGGGCCACCGATCCCTTCACCACCACCCGCACCACCCGAAAGGTGGGTATGGGACTGGCCCTATACCTGCTGGCCACGAAACAGACCGGAGGCACTTTGTCCATGGAGAGTACTCCCGGGCAGGGCACCACCGTCACCGCCACCTTTGACCGCAAACACCTGGACTGCCCCCCGCTGGGAGATCTGGCAGGCACCGTAGCTCTGCTCATTCAAGGTAGCCCGACGCTGGATCTGCGCTATCGCCACACTACCCCCAAGGGGGAGGTAGAGTTGTCCACTGGAGAACTGAGAGCCGTGTTGGGGGAAGACATTTCCCTGGCCGAGCCGGAGATTTTTACCTGGATTCAAAACAACCTGTCCCTACAGGAAGCCCAATTGGAAGGAGCTGCCGAAGCATTATGAAAAGCCTGGAAGAATTGAGAGCCATCCGCGAAAAGATGAAACAGCAGATGGATCTGCGCGGCCCCAATGAGGACCACATCCGTGTGGTGGTGGGTATGGCTACCTGCGGCATCGCCGCCGGCGCCCGGCCCGTACTGACCGCCTTTCTAGATGAGATCGAGAAGCGGGGGCTGAAAAACGTCACCGTGTCCCAAACTGGCTGCATCGGCGTGTGCCGTCTGGAGCCCATCGTAGAGGTATTCGTCCCCGGTGAGGAGAAGGTCACTTATGTGAAGGTGAAGCCCCAGATGGTACCCACCATCGTGGAGCAGCACCTGGTCAATCACAGCGTGGTGACCGATTACACCATCGGGGCCGCTGAGTAAGGGGGTGGGAGAGATGAGTCATATTCGCTCCCATGTGATGGTATGCGCCGGTACCGGCTGTACCTCCTCGGAAAGCCCCAAAGTCCTGGCCGCCTTTGAGAAGGAACTCAAGGCTCATAAGCTCCAGGATGAGATCCGCATCGTCAAGACCGGCTGCTTCGGCCTGTGCTCCCAAGGGCCCATCGTCATGGTCTTCCCGGAGGGGGCCTGCTACTCCAAGGTAACCGAGGCGGACGTGCCCGAAATCGTCAGCGAGCACCTGGTGAAGGGCCGCATCGTCACCCGTCTGCTCCACATGGAGGGGGACGAAGGGGAGACCGCCACTTCCCTGTCTGAGACCCAATTTTACAAGCACCAGCTGCGTATCGCCCTGCGCAACTGCGGCGTCATTAACCCCGAGTCCATCGACGAGTACCTGGGGGTGGACGGCTATACCGCCCTGGAGCGCATTCTAACCG
>ENA-UONV01001811-UONV01001811.1-human-gut-metagenome-genome-assembly--contig:-CS4-NODE-1811-length-17418-cov-4.421644_pt1 | contig 17418 bp, 8 predicted proteins | sample MGYA00242461_ERZ724008 | MGnify/ENA metagenome assembly ERZ724008 | reverse complement strand
TAATTTAGGATTGTGTTATGAATTAGGGAACGGTGTATCTCAGAATTATTTGGAAGCCGTGAAATGGTATCGTAAGGCTGCAGAGCAAGGCGTAGCGGAAGCGCAATTTAATTTAGGAGTTTGTTATTATAAGGGGAACGTTGTATCTCAGAATTATACGCAAGCTGTCAATTGGTATCGTAAGGCTGCAGAACAAGGTTATGCAAGAGCACAAGCATGTTTAGGAATTTGTTATTATAAGGGGAACGGTGTATCTCTGAATTATTCGGAATCTGTGAAATGGTTTCGTAAGGCTGCAGAGCAAGGCTATGCGGAAGCACAATTTAATTTAGGATTGTGTTATGAATTAGGGAACGGTGTATCTCAGAATTATTTGGAATCTGTGAAATGGTATCGCAAGGCTGCAGAGCAAGGCAATGCTGTAGCCAAGAAAAAGTTGGATTTTGGTTTATAATAGCAAACATTTAGGAGACAGATTGTCGGATATGGGCATAAAAAAGGAGTACCGCAGTATTCCAACCTTTGTTAACCTTAAATCTAATACTATGAAAAACATAATATAAGGTACAGCTTTTCCGCTAACTTCCAAATAATATAAATAAAAACACGTGTTTTAACTAAGAGGCACATGCTTGTTAAGGGTTTGTAAGACTTGCAACCTTCTTTAGTGAGCGTTGTATGTCAAAAGAGAAATTCCTAAAAAGGAGGCTGTCTGCTCTGTTTCCGGAGAAATTTGAGTACTTTTGCATGAAACTTAAAAATGAAAGAACTTACATGGAAGATATTGTCCTTACTCCGATGATGAAACAGTTCTTGGACCTGAAAGCCAAGCATCCTGATGCCGTAATGTTGTTTCGTTGCGGTGACTTCTATGAAACTTATTCTACCGATGCTGTTGTTGCAGCCGAAATCCTGGGAATTACCCTGACTAAGCGTGCCAATGGTAAAGGAAAGACTGTTGAAATGGCGGGATTCCCTCATCATGCATTGGATACGTATCTACCTAAGCTGGTACGTGCCGGGAAGCGTGTGGCCATCTGTGACCAGTTGGAAGACCCGAAGATGACCAAGAAACTGGTGAAACGGGGCATTACGGAACTGGTAACTCCCGGTGTTTCCATCAATGATAATATACTGAATTATCGGGAGAATAACTTTCTGGCTGCCGTGCACTTTGGTAAAGGAGCGTGCGGTGTAGCTTTTCTCGATATATCTACGGGTGAATTCCTCACTGCAGAGGGACCTTTCGACTATGTAGATAAACTCTTGAATAACTTCGCTCCTAAAGAAGTGCTTTTTGAACGTGGAAAACGTGGCATGTTTGAGGGTAACTTCGGAAGTAAGTTCTTTACTTTCGAACTGGACGACTGGGTATTTACAGAGACTACCGCCCGGGAAAAACTTCTGAAGCATTTTGAAACAAAGAATCTGAAAGGTTTTGGTGTAGAGCATCTCAAGAATGGTATCATTGCTTCAGGCGCTATCTTGCAATATCTTATCATGACGCAACATACCCAGATAGGACATATCACTTCACTGGCACGTATTGAAGAAGACAAATACGTCCGTCTGGATAAATTCACCGTTCGTAGCCTTGAGTTGATAGGCAGCATGAATGACGGTGGCAGCAGTTTGCTGAACGTGATTGATAAAACGATCAGCCCGATGGGAGCCCGCTTGCTGAAACGTTGGTTGGTGTTTCCACTGAAAGATGTATTGCCTATTAATGAACGCCTGAATGTAGTGGAATACTTCTTCCGCCAACCGGATTTCAAAGAATTGATTGAAGAACAATTGCATCTGATAGGTGATTTGGAACGTATTATTTCCAAAGTCGCTGTAGGGCGTGTTTCTCCGCGTGAAGTAGTTGCGTTGAAGGTGGCTTTGCAAGCTATCGAACCTATTAAAGAAGCCTGTATGGAGGCGGATAATGCCAGCCTGAACCGTATCGGCGAACAACTGAATATTTGTAAGTCCATTCGTGACCGCATTGAGAAAGAAATTAATAATGATCCTCCGTTGCTGATAAACAAAGGCGGTGTCATGAAGCCGGGTGTCAGTGATGAATTGGATGAATTACGCCAGATAGCTTATTCCGGTAAGGATTATCTGTTAAAGATACAGCAGCGGGAAAGCGAACTGACGGAAATTCCCAGCTTGAAGATCGGCTACAACAATGTGTTTGGTTATTATATCGAAGTCCGTAATACGCACAAAGATAAAGTTCCGCAGGAGTGGATACGTAAACAAACTCTGGCAAATGCCGAACGTTACATCACGCAGGAGCTGAAAGAGTATGAAGAGAAGATACTCGGCGCCGAGGATAAAATATTGATTTTGGAGACTCAGCTTTATACAGAACTTGTGCAGGCTTTAAGTGAGTTTATCCCTGCTATCCAGGTCAATGCAAACCAGATAGCACGTCTGGACTGCCTGCTTTCCTTTGCCAATGTGGCGCGTGAGAATAACTATATACGTCCTGTTATTGAAGATAACGATGTGCTGGATATTCGCCAGGGACGCCATCCGGTTATTGAGAAGCAACTTCCTATAGGGGAAAAATATATTGCCAATGATGTGATGCTGGATAGCAGTTCGCAACAAATCATTATCATTACCGGTCCGAATATGGCTGGTAAGTCTGCATTGTTGAGGCAAACGGCTCTGATAACGCTGTTGGCACAGATCGGTAGCTTCGTACCTGCCGAGAGTGCGCATATCGGTTTGGTGGATAAGATATTCACCCGCGTGGGTGCCAGCGATAATATCTCTGTTGGCGAATCTACGTTTATGGTAGAGATGAATGAGGCTGCGGATATCCTGAATAACCTGTCTCCGCGCAGCCTGGTGCTCTTTGATGAGCTGGGACGAGGTACGTCTACCTACGACGGTATTTCCATCGCCTGGGCGATTGTAGAGCATATCCATGAGCATCCTAAAGCAAAAGCACGTACATTGTTTGCTACGCACTACCATGAATTGAACGAAATGGAGAAGAGCTTCAAGCGTATCAAGAACTACAATGTTTCCGTTAAGGAGGTGGATAATAAAGTTATCTTCTTGCGTAAACTGGAACGTGGCGGCAGTGAACACTCTTTCGGTATCCATGTAGCAAAGATGGCGGGTATGCCGAAAAGCATTGTAAAACGTGCGAATGACATATTGAAGCAACTGGAAGCGGATAATCGCCAGCAAGGTATTGCAAGTAAGCCGATGGCGGAAGTGGGAGAAACGCGTGGCGGCATGCAACTTAGTTTCTTCCAATTGGAAGATCCGGTCCTTTGCCAGATACGGGATGAGATATTGAATTTGGATGTGAATAATCTCACCCCGCTGGAGGCGCTGAATAAGCTGAATGATATAAAAAGGATTGTAAAAGGAAAGTAACTACTTCCCTTTCTAATCGTCTGATTTGAATTATTCGTTGATAGAGTCGGGGTCAATCAATTCTTTCTTCACACTGTCCTTCTGTTGTTCTCTATACTGCCGGGGCGGCATGCCGAAGCGTGAAGAGAACAACTTATAGAAGGTACCGCGGTTATTGAACCCTGTCTGGTCCATAATCTCTTCAATGGTGAGATTCTTGGTCAGTAACAAACGTTCGGCCATCGTAAGACGATATTCCTTGATGATATCAGCCGGTGACTTTTCTGTTATCGGCTTCAGTTTCCGGTAGAATTGGCGGGTGCTATATCCCAGGTCGCTACTTAGCAATTCAACGGATAAGTCAGGGTTTGTGATATTCTTTTCTATAGTCTCCAGAACCTTATCCAGGAATTCCTGGTCTTCCTTATGGATGCAGTTCCCATTTTCTACGGTGAAAGAGCTGAATATGGAACTGTAATACTCTTTTAAGTCCGATTCGCGCTGAATCAATCGATAGACCACCTTTTCCAGGTATTTCACGTTGAAAGGCTTCGTTACGTATACTTCTGCACCGGCCTCAATGCCTTTCACCTGATCGTCTTCGTGATGAAGCGCGGATAATAAAATAAGTGGAATATGGCTCCATAACTTATTTTGCTTGATTTTCTGGGCGAAAGAAAGCCCGTCTGTTTCAGGCATCATCACATCTGAGATAATCAAATCCGGTTGTTTCTGTTCTAAATTAGCCAGAGCCTCTTGGGCGCTGCCGAAAGATAGTACATTGTATTTATCCACAAATATCTCCGATACAAACCACAGCATGGAAGGATCGTCATCAATGATCATAATCGTGTGTTTGGAAGTATCGAAATCGGTGGCGGTCTGTTCTAACGTCATAGGCTCCGTGAGGGCGCTCACAGGAGTTGTTTCGTATTCTTTCCGGGGGATATCTGTCTCTTGCGTAGCGGGTGATAGTTCCGGTAAAGTAACTGTAAATGTCGTTACTTCGTTTGGGATACTGCTGACATTGATTTCTCCGTTCAACAAAGTAGTCATGCTCTTGCAAATAGCCAATCCGAGACCGTTTCGTGAATTCTTCCCATTCATTTCAAAGGAATCCAATATCTTGTAGCGGTCGAATATCTTCGAGAGGTTTTCTTTCGCTATACCTTTTCCTGAATTGGATATGCTAAGGGTCAGATGTTGATTCTCTGTCTTCAGGCTAACGGTAATAGTGCCTTCTTCCGGAGTATATTTAAAGGCATTGGAGATCAGATTATTGGCTATCTTGTTGAAACAACTGATATCTGTATTCCATTCAATATCCGGTTCAATATCCAATTGATAATTTAGATTCTTATTCTCAGCCAGTTCACAGAATGATTCTGCAATATTCCGGAGCTTGTCCGATACCGGTAACCTTTGGATGGAAAGTGCCTTATGGCCGGTTTCCAGCCTACGGAATTCAAGCAATTCCAGAATCAAACTATTCAGTTTCTCCGTATTCTGCTGTATCATCTTTCCGTACTTGCGGATATATGAGTCTGATTGCGGGTAAGCAAGTATCTTTTCACATGGACCGTAAATCAGTGTGAGCGGTGTACAGAATTCGTGTGTAATGTTGGTAAAGAAGCGAAGTTTGGATTCGTAAACTTCTTCTTTCTTTTCCCGGTTCAGCTTTTCGATGATGCGGTGTTGTTTCCGACGATATTGACCGATAATCCTGTAGACAGCAAGAATACAGAGTAAAGCTATGATTATAAAGTAGAAGATATATGCCCAGATACTTAAATACCACGGTGGAGTGATCTGAATTAGAAGAACCTGAGGTTCAGACTCTTTCCCATTCATGTTATTTCTGTATTTTACTAACAGCGTATATTGTCCGGGTGGAAGATTGGAAAATACGGCACTGGCTGACGTTCCACTTTCTATCCACTGGTTACTAACTTCATCCAGTTTGTAAGAATAAGAATAGTTGTTACCGTTTATGTAATCGACTGCCATAAAATTAATGCAAAAGAAATTCTGGCTGTAGTCCAGTTGGAGTATTTCCTTTTCTTTCTTTTTATGAAGAAAGTCATATATATTATATTCTTTTCCGAAGATAGACAATCCTTTCAGGCTTATCTGAGGCATATAATCTGCCATCCTGTATGTATTAGGCTTGATGGTTACAAAGCCGTTTGTACCTCCGAAGAATAAGGTTCCGGTTCGTAAGTCCTTATAAAAAGCTCCATCGCTGAATTCGGTGACTTCCAGGCCGTTTTCCCTGTCGTATGTCTGCCCGGTGTTTGTCTGCGGGTTGAATCTTACTAACCCTTGATTCGTACTGATCCAGAGATTGTTTTGCTGATCCTCTAAAATGCCGTGTACGGTGTTGTTTGAGAACAGGTCTGCCCGGTCATGCCGATGAGAGTAATCCTGATTCAAGTGCAGCAATCCTGAACTGGTACCTAGCCAATATCCCTTTTCATTTTTATAAATAGCGAATATATCATTGGCAGTCTGACTTTTCACAACATCATCAAACTTGTAGGGAGTCATTTCTCCGGTTTCTACATTGAGCCGGTAAGCACCGTAGCCACGATTACCAAACCAGAGTATGGAGTCACTTTCCTGAAAAGAGGTAAAGAAGTAATTGGATGCCATGCGCCCTTTATTCAGAACAATCCTGGTGGCTGATTTAACGGCTGGCGAGCTTCCGGTATTATTCAGAATTACCTTTACGATACCCTCACCGACGGTAGATACCCATAAAGTAGTATCATTCAGTTCATTGATAGAATGTACGTATTTCACTTTCTTATTATCGGCAACGACTGGGAACTCCTTTAGTTGTTTGCTTTTGTACGAATAATAATTAATGCCGTTTTCGGTACCTATCCATAGTTTGCCTGTAGTGCTGGGAGCAAAGCAATAGACGGAATTATCAGTCAGCGTACTGTTGGCGGTAGAAATACGGTTGAAGGAAGTTAGCGACTCCTTATCAGGAGAATAATTATTGATACGTACTATGCCACTTCCTTTAGTTCCTATCCATAATGTTTGTTCCTCATCACAGTAAAGTGCGCGTATGGGGTTGTTAATCTGGTAAACAGGGGTATCCAGCAGCGTGTTTGTGATGGAAAAAGCATCGTTAAAGTACATATATACGCCTTGACCGTCTGTTCCTATCCATACGATATCCTGAAACTTGTCTTTCATCAGGCAGAAGATTCCTGAATGTATTTCGGTGGATTGCATCTGGTACTTTACTTTCTGGTCGGCCATGTATTTTAATAGAATCAGTCCGCTGCTTTTGAAGCCGATGTAATAGTCGTTCTGTTGCTTGATAATAGAAGATACCTCTCCACGTGATTCGATTTCGGTTTTAAGGTCGGCTATATAGTATTCTTGTTGATTGTTGAAATTATATTCGTATAACGAGTAAGTATCGTCAATGAAGTAGACTAAGTGATCTTCTGCAAAAGCCCATAGCAGTTTTCCGGCATGCTTGAACAGATTGTTAGGAGTTAGGGTCACTCCCTGCTCCGTTTTATGAATCTGGTAGCTACGGGTATCATGATCTGATGTGAAGATCCAGAGAATATTATTTTCATCGACAATCGTGGATAATACATGTTCAAAAGCCACTGGCGGAACCTCCAACTTCCGGAAAGCCTGTTTATCCCGTTGGTAATGATAAAGATATCCGTCATCTTTCACGATGAAGAGTTCGTTATCGTCACTTTTAGTGATGTAGTTATTGTCTTTAAAGTCCGGGAAACTTTGGCAGATTTGCTGTTTGGTGTCCAACCTGTCCAACCCGTAATTGGTTTGTATCCACAATACGTTCTCTTCGGCTTCCATGATATGGTTGATCAGATTTCCCGAAAGCAATGTTTCTGAAGAATAGACTGGGGTATATACCTGTATGCGGGTGCCATCGAAAACATTCAGACCGTCACATGAACCAATCCAGATGACTCCTTGATGATCTTGGTAAAGAGATAGGATAGCACTATTGGATAGTCCGTTTTTATTGGAGAACTGTCGTAGGCTATATGCGTAATTCGCCAAAGGGAAACAACATATAAAGCATGAAAGCAACCATATAAACCGGAATACTTTGTGGATGTTTCTCATATTCATATATTCGTTAGACGTCACAAAGATAAGGAATAATGGCAGGATATTGTCTTATAGTCGGACTTTTATGTCCGAAGTCTGTATATCTTTTCTTCTGGAGAACGTTTAATTTTGCATCTGAAAATTAGTAGTATAAATTCACTAGTGTCCGGAATAGTTCAGAACAAGCTAAGTTGCTCGTCCGTATCCGGCTCTAATTTAGAATTGTCAAATTGATTAAAAATATCCGATAAGGGTACTCTTTCAAAAAGAATTAGCCCTATCGCTTGAGAGATTATATAAAGATTTTGTTCTATATGATACAGCTTTTTAACAATGATAAGCAGCAAATAGTCGCAGATGGCAATCCATATCTGTGTATATACAGCATTCTCTGTTGTTCCGAAGAACGACTGAATATGCAAGTGCTGTTTTATCCATTTGAAAAAAAGCTCAATCTGCCAACGCTCTCTATAAAGTTCTGCTATAGTGAGTGCTGGAAGTTCAAATTCATTCGTCAAAAATCGATATACAGTATTCTTACCTTCTGTGTAATCTTCATAGATTACGAGCCTCATTTCATCAGGATAGTCCTTGGAAACAATAGGACCAGAAAGTCTTATGGTCAAATCACTGATAATGCCGGTTTGTTGGTCCACTTCATGCTTTTGGGTAACTTCATATTTCATGTTGCCTTTAGCTCGCGTCACATAGAATGCATTACGTTTTTGAAAGTAATTATAAAGTCGATAGAAATCCACATAACCTTTGTCCAGAAGATAATAAGCTCCTGGTTCTACTGGGATTACATCAAGACCATTCATGTCATTAACCTTACCTTCTGTAAGCCAAATGAAAGTTGGAATAGAACCTCGAAGATTCATCAGAGTGTGCATTTTGAAAGCTCCTTTGTTATGATGAAACTTAGCCCAGGGACAAAGACTCAAACAAAGCTTTATGGTACTACTGTCGAAGGCGTACACCATTTCTTTAAGACCGATTCTCACTAGTGGGCACTTTAAATTAAACATTGTTCTTTGAAATCTTTGATAATCGCATAGTTATGTATCTTTTTGGGGCGTGACGATTTGAATTGAAAAGTTATTTTAGCTTTGCCCAAAAGCTAAAAACAATGAATCAAGGCAAATATATCTTCGCCCAACTTACAGATTTTCTTCCCCGTCGTGTCTTTGATCGTTTGGTAGAGAAGTATTCTGGGAATAAGAAAATCAGAACATTCACCTGTTGGAATCAGATGTTGTGCATGATCTTCGGACAACTGACCGCCCGAGACAGTATGCGTGACCTTATGCTCAGCCTTGAGGCACACAAGACAAGTACTATCACTTGGGATTCGGTGCAACAGTTAGCCGTACCAATCTGGGGAAAGCAAACCGGAATAGAGATTATCGTATCTACGAAGAATTTGCTTATACCCTGATTGCGGAAGCTCGTAATAGCTACAACAAAAATGACTTCGAGGTGAAAGTTGACAGTAATGTTTATGCCTTTGATTCCTCCACCATAGACCTTTGTCTGAATGTTTTTTGGTGGGCAGAATTTAGGAAACACAAAGGAGGCATCAAACTTCATACCTTGTATGATGTAAAGACTTCCATACCGACAATCGTACTGGTAACCAATGCTAAAGTACATGACGTAAACATGCTGGATGAGTTAAGTTATGAAAAGGGAAGTTTCTATATCATGGATAAAGGATATGTTGACTTCACCCGTTTGCATAAGCTTCACACCTGTGGTGCTTACTTCGTTACACGTGCAAAGAATAATATGAGATTCCGTAGAATGTATTCCCGTGAAGTTGATAAAACAACCGGAATAAAATGTGACCAGATTGGAATGCTTGAAACGTATAAATCGCTCAAAGCATATCCGGACAAACTCCGACGGGTTAAATACTACGATGAAGAACTGGGCAGAGAATTTGTGTTCATCACCAACAACATGGAACTCTCAGCAGAGGAAATAGCCTTGCTATACAAGAACCGTTGGCAGGTGGAACTATTTTTCAAATGGATAAAGCAACACTTGAAAGTAAAATCTTTTTGGGGCACTACGATGAATGCAGTCAAGACACAAGTGTACTGTGCCATCATAACATACTGTCTGGTTGCCATTGTTGCTTACAAATTGAAAGTCAACCGTCCAATCTACGAAATTCTACAAATTTTGAGCTTTTCTCTACTGGACAAAACACCTGTAAGAGAGATACTTACCGATTGCGATTACAAAAATGTCAAAGAACTAAATTATAAACAATTGAAAATCAGCTGGGACTAAGTGCCCAGCAGTGACCGATTCTGAAATAATCATCCTTATACAAATCGCTTGCTCGCTTAATGAGGATTTGTGCAAAATCTTTATAGATAAGCCAACTCTTATTTTCGTTCATCTCTGCAAGGGTCGATTTATGCATGAGTTTCAATCCGGAATGATAGAGTTTAGAGGAGAATGCGGTAAGAGTAGCTTCCACTACTCGAAGGCTAGAACTCCTTGTGAACTGGGCATAACTCATTACCATGAACTGGTCACGACAAGTGAACTTCTTGGTTTTGTAGTCTCCTTTATATTTGTCAATACATTTTTCGAGTTCATAATCAGGAACAAGATCCATGATTTGAGCAAAGACAGTCTTTCCAGTTGGCATGATGATTCTAAATAAGAGGATTACATCTACCAAAAGTATTGATTCTCTATCGAAAAATTGACAAATCATTATAAACTATTGAATATTAATTAATTAAAAACGTTTCGGAATTCTATTCCGGACACTAGTGGTATAAATTTAGAAAACAGATCGATATGATAAGAGTCTCTTTGGGAGTGGCAATGATTTTATTGCTGGCATTGACTGCTGTATGCAAAGCAGGGGATTTCAGAAAGGAAACAGATCAGACAGTTGGGTATACTCAGAAAGAAGTCTGGATGGCTTATGACGGATTTAATAAAACCTTTCTGGATTCAAACAAATACATCTATAAAACAGATACCTCCTTCGAACAGGCTGTTGACCGCGGTAATGGTGCCGCAGCTATCTGGTGTCAGCCCATTTATTGGGAGATGGCTATGAATGCATATAAGCTGGCTAAATTGGAGAAAGATAAAAGGAGAACCAAAGAGATGAGAAAGCTTTGTGAGAAGATTTTTGCTGGAAACAAGGCACATTATGCACATTTTGATTTTGATGATAATAATGAGAACACAGGCTGGTTCATTTATGATGATATAATGTGGTGGACTATCGCTCTGTCGCGTGCCTATGAACTATTTGGGGAGGAAGAATATCTTCGACTGGCAGAAGCCAGTTTTAAGCGGGTATGGTATGGCTCGGATAAGGTAGGAGACACAGGTTCTTATGACGAAGAGAATGGAGGTATGTTCTGGCAATGGCAACCTATACGGAATCCGAATCCCAATAAACCCGGAGATGGAAAGATGGCCTGTATCAATTTTCCTACTGTAGTAGCCGCCTTGACTCTCTATAACAATGTACCGGAAGGAAGACCGGAGCAAACCGGACAAATTCCGGAATGCCAGTCCAAGAGCCAATATCTGGCGAAGGGTAAAGAGATTTATGAATGGGGAGTTGAGAATCTGCTGGATCAGAAAACGGGTCGTATTGCCGATAGCCGTCATGGTAAGGGTGCTCCGAATTGGAAAGCACATGTTTATAATCAGGCTACTTTTATCGGAGCCTCCGTCTTATTGTATAAAGCTACAGGTGAAAAACGCTATCTGGATCATGCGCTTCTGGCAGCTGATTATACTTTCAATGAGATGTCTTCTGCGGAACATATACTACCTTTTGAGCGTGGAATCGAACAAGGTATTTATACTACTATTTTTGCCCAGTACATTGCTATGTTGGTATATGATTGCGGGCAGACTCAATACCTTCCATATCTGCACCGCAATATTTGTTCCGGTTGGTCCAACAGGGATGAAATACGTGGCATTTGTGGCGGTGAGTATACCCAAGCACTGTCAACTGATGTAGTGGTTGACAGTTATTCTGCTTCGGGCATACCGGCACTGATGCTTTTGTTTCCTGCTATTCGATAGTAGCAGCGAAACCACCATTCCGTACAAGACGTATGCTGATTTTCTCTCCCTTTTTCAGCGTACGTTCTTTTTTGCGATAATCCATAGCCTGATGACCGGCATTGATTCCATCTTCAAAAGAAGTCATACGATATGTTTTTCCTTCTTTTAAGAAGCTGAAGTCCAAATCGAAAGTTCTTTCTTTCTGTTGGTTATTAGTCATGCCGCCAATGTACCATTTGTCTCCTTTACGTTTGGCAACGATGGCGTATTCACCGGCTTTGGCTTCCAAGGCGATGGTTTCGTCCCAAGTCTGTGGAACCTGAGTAATGAACCGGGTACATTCTTCGTTACGGTAATAAAGTGTCGGATTGTCTGCCATCATCTGGAGTCCGCTTTCAAAGATGACGAACAGGGCCATCTGATAAGCGCGTGTACCTATGCTGGCGGAATTAGGACGCTCGCAGCGATATACTTCCGGCTGCATGCTGAACATGGCTCCGGGGGTATAATCCATCGGACCCACTGCATTTCTCATGAAAGGCAGGTAAACACTGTTATCCGGTTTACATCCGCCCATTTGTTCCATACCTCTTACGCCTTCATATGACAGTACGTTAGGATACTTATATTCTAATCCGGCCGGTTTGAATGAACCATGGAAATCAACAAATAAATGATGTTTTGCGGCTTCCTTAGCCACTTTTTCATAGTAGTTAACCATCCATTGGTCACTCCGATCCATAAAGTCGATTTTGACGCCTTTTATTCCCCAATTTTCAAAGGTTTCAAAAAGCTCGAAGTTATTCTCTACTGCCAGCCAGGTCAGCCAGAGTACAATGCCCACATTTTTCTCTTTGCCATAGCGGATAAGTTCGTGCAGGTCTACGTCCGGGTTGGGAGTATACGGATCTCTTGTCGTTTTCGCCCAGCCTTCGTCCATGATGATATAGGGCACTCCGTAGTGGGAGGCAAAGTCGATGAAGTATTTGTAGGTATCCAGATTACATCCGGCTACAAAGTTCACGTCCGGACCGTAAGGAGTGGCACCATTCCACCATTCCCAACTGGCTAATCCGGGCTTAATCCAGGATGTATCTTCCAATAGATTCTTGTCTGCCAGCTTATAGGTCATCGTATTTTCTATCAGTTGCCTGTCATCCTTGCAGATGACGAAGTAACGCCAGGGAAAATCACGTTTTCCATTTGTCTTGGCTATATAATCCGCTTCTTTGAGAATTTTCAGGCTACGGTCTCCGTCTTCTCCAAATTCAATCGGTACCTTCGGAAACACGGAATACATTCCATTGTTATTATTGCTTTTGAGGAATAGGGCAGGATAGTCCGTCAGATTCGATTCACTGATCAGGATTTTATAACCTTTTTGTGTATCGATCAGGATGGGCAATAAAGCCATCTTATCGGTTTCTTTCCAATCTTTGCTTTGTATGTGTTGATAGCTTTCTTCATAAGCTGTTTTGAAGCTGCCCGGCTGTTGGGTATGTAGTAAGTAATTCTCCGGGAAATGCACTTGGAATGTCTCATTCTTTACCTCAACAATTCCTTTTTTGTTGGTGATGAAACGATAGGCAAGTCCGTCGTTAAAAGCACGGAATTCCACAGAATAATCTCCCTTGAATTTCAATACGAGCTGATTGTAATTGTTGGAGACGGTTGAGTACTTAAGTGGTACAATAGGGGTTAATTCTTCCTGAATACTTTTGGAAGTTGCTTTTAACAGTTTGGGGTTAGCTCCCAATTGCAGGTTGCCTATTTCCATTTGTAGACTACCTTTTTCCAGTAATGTTTCATTCTGGTAGGTAATGTCGTAGTCGATTTTATCCGAAAGGCTTATGGATATACCAATATTCTTATCCGGGGATGACAACTTATATATCTTTTGGCTATGACCATATAAAGATACACAAAATGCACAAAGCAATAACAGGTGTTTTTTCATGGTAAATAATTGTTTTATGTTTCGGCGTAAAAGTACTGCGTTGTGTAGATTATCCTTTATGTATTTGTGACATTTATGTGTGTTTTTTGCGACATTCGAGTTTTACATACAATAATGTCATATATCCGTATACCGGGTGACCTCGTGACGCCCTATCTTTACCTCACACTAAAAACATTAAATGCGAATGCTATGAATTTGAAACAATCTCTTATGGTATGTGGTGCTTTTCTGGCACTGACAAATGGAGTCGTTTCAGCCCAGACTACTGCTACGAAAACGGCAAAAGTATATACTGTGGCTGATGCTCACCTGGATACCCAATGGAATTGGGATGTGCAAACCACCATTAAAGAATATGTGTGGAACACATTAAACCAGAACCTGCTTCTACTGAAGCAATATCCCAATTATATTTTTAATTTTGAAGGAGGTGTAAAGTATGCCTGGATGAAGGAATTTTATCCCCGGGAATACGAATTGATGAAGGAGTATATCAAAGAAGGACGTTGGCATATTTCCGGTAGTAGCTGGGATGCCAATGATGCTTTAGTACCTTCGACCGAATCCTTCATCCGTAACATTATGCTGGGTCAGGAATACTATCGGAAGGAATTCGGGGTGGAGAGTACCGATATTTTTCTTCCCGACTGTTTCGGTTTCGGCTGGACTTTGCCCACTATTGCCGCTCATTGTAGCCTGATAGGTTTCTCCTCTCAAAAGCTGGACTGGCGTGTACATCCTTTCTTTGGAAAGAGCAAACATCCTTTCACCATTGGAGTATGGAAAGGAATAGATGGTTCTTCTATCATGCTGGCTCATGGTTACGATTATGGAAAAAGATGGAATGATGTAGATTTATCTGAAAATAAAGAACTGATGGAGTTAGCGGAGCGTACTCCTCTGAAAACTGTTTACCGTTATTATGGAACAGGTGATATTGGCGGTTCACCTACTGTCGGTTCCGTACGTTCCGTAGAGAAGGGTGTGAAGGGTAATGGTCCATTGCAAATCATAAGTGCTACGAGCGACCAGTTGTTCAAGGATTATCAGCCTTACAAAGAACATCCTGAACTTCCTGTATACGATGGTGAACTATTGATGGACGTACATGGTACCGGATGTTATACCTCGCAAGCAGCTATGAAACTCTATAACCGCCAGAACGAACTTCTGGGTGATGCAGCCGAACGTGCGGCAGTGGGTGCCGAGTGGTTGAATCTTGCAGATTACCCCGGTACTTTCCTGGCTGATGCCTGGAAGCGCTTTATATATCATCAGTTCCATGACGACCTGACGGGAACAAGTATTCCCCGCGCCTATGAATTCTCCTGGAATGATGAATTAATTTCTCTTTCTCAATTCTCAGATGTGCTGACATCCTCGGTACGCGGCGTTGCCAGCCAACTGGATACTCGCGTAAAAGGTATTCCTGTAGTACTTTACAATCCGTTGGGCTTCTCTGCAAAGAGTGTGGTGGAAGTGGAAGTCAGTATGCCGCGCGCCCCCAAAGGCGTATCTGTTTTTGACGAGGCCGGAAAGAAAGTAGCTTCCCAGTTACTTTCCTATCAAAATGGAAAAGCAAATTTGCTGATCGATGCTGTGGTACCTCCCGTGGGTTACGCTGTATATGATGTCCGTACTTCCGGTGAAAAGGCTACAGAGCTCTCTGCACCAGTCCGTGAAGGCGAAAACTACCGGGTAGAAAACTCCGTATACAGTATGAAACTGGATGCTAACGGAGATATCATTTCTTTGCTGGACAAGAAAAATGATAAAGAGATTGTGAAGCCTGGAAAGGCTATCCGTCTGGCTCTCTTTACGGAGAACAAATCTTATAGCTGGCCGGCTTGGGAAATTCTGAAAGAAACCATAGACAAAGAACCTATTTCCATTACGGATAAGAACGCTGAGATTACACTGGTGGAAAACGGTCCGCTACGTAAAACAATCCGTATCAAGAAGCAGCATGATGAATCAGTTTTCTGCCAATACATCCGGCTTTATGAAGGAAGTCAGGCATCTCGTATCGATTTCTATAATGAAATAGAATGGCAGAGTACCAACGCCCTGCTGAAAGCAGAGTTTCCTCTGAACGTTTCTAATGAGAAAGCGACCTATGATTTGGGTATCGGTAGCATACAGAGAGGCAATAATGTCCCTACAGCCTATGAAGTATATGCACATTATTGGACTGATCTGACCGACAAGAATGAAAGTTATGGAGTTTCTATATTGAATGACAGTAAATACGGATGGGATAAGCCCAATGACAATACAATTCGTCTCACGCTATTGCACACACCGGAAACAAAGCGAAACTATGCTTATCAGAATCGTCAGGATTTTGGTTTCCATAGTTTTACTTATAGCTTGATAGGTCATGGCGGTAAGCTGGATAAAGCGGAAACCGTTCAGCAAGGAGAATTGTTGAATCAACGCCTGAAGGCTTTCCAGACTGATAGTCATAAAGGTACATTAGGTAAAACTTTCTCTTTCGCTTCATCTGATAATCGGAATGTACTGCTTAAAGCATTGAAGAAAGCTGAAAGTTCTGATGAATATGTGGTACGTGTGTACGAAACTGAGGGTAAACAGGAACAGAAAGCTACTCTGACCTTCGCCGGAGAGATAACTGCTGCCTGTGAAGCAGACGGAACAGAGAAGAAGATAGGTAATGCTTCATTTGCAGGAAACACCTTGCAGGTTTCTTTAAAACCCTATTCTGTCAAGACATTCAAGATTAAATTGAAACCTTCCGGTTCAGTGGCTGCCACATTGGATTCCGAATATCTTGCGTTGAATTATAACCGTAAGTGTGCTTCATGGAACGAATTCCGTAATGAAGGAAATTTTGAATCCGGCTATTCCTATGCAGCCGAACTGCTTCCTGAATCATTGACTGTGAATCAGATTCCTTTCAAGCTGGGTGAGAAAGATGCTGCCAACGGTATGACTTGTAACGGAGATACCCTGCAAATTCCTGTAGGCAAGGGATATAACCGTATCTATTTCCTTGCTGCTGCCACCGATGCAGATTATGAAGCTACCTTTACCACCGGTAAAATACAGCAGAAAGCCTTTGTTCCTTGCTATACCGGATTTATCGGTCAATGGGGACATACGAATCATACGGAAGGGTATTTAAAAGAAGCTGAAATAGCCTATGTAGGTACTCACCGCCATGGAGCTACCGAAGATCTTCCTTATGAATTTACCTATATGTTTAAGATAGGCGTAGATATTCCTAAGGGTGCCACTACGGTTATATTGCCTGCAAACGAGAAGATCGTTCTTTTTGCCGCTACTGCTGTAAAAGAAACAATGGAACCAGTGGAAGTAGCTACCCAGTTATTCAGGACTGCCGTGAAAGGTTCGGTTACTGTCAAGGAAGCTACCGTTCCCAAGGAGAACATCTTGAAAGAAGCCCATGTGATGGGTTGGTCAGGATATACACGTGAAGGTGAACATCCTCGTTTAATGGTGGATGGAAATAGTGAAACAAAGTGGTGTGATACCAGTATATTACCCAACTACGTGGACTTCGATCTGGGTGAAAACAAGACGATCAGCGGCTGGAAATTACTCAATGCCGGACAGGAAAGCCAATCCTGGATTACAAGTGACTGCTTCCTGCAGGTGAAAAGTGCTGTTAACGAAGAATGGAAGACGGTAGACGGAATATTTGGTAACTCAAGTAACGAAGTATCCAGAAATCTTTCTCAGCCGGTAGAAGCACGCTATGTGCGTCTGTTGGTAACCAGACCGACACAAAGCAAAAATGGAAATGCAGTGCGTATCTATGAATTTAATGTGTATTAGATAAAGGCGTTTTAATTGAAGAATCCCCGGTATCCTGTAATGAAGAGGTATAACCATCCGCAATAGCAGGTAAGGCAATAAAAATATAGCCGTTCATT
>ENA-UONV01001804-UONV01001804.1-human-gut-metagenome-genome-assembly--contig:-CS4-NODE-1804-length-17455-cov-4.656034_pt1 | contig 17455 bp, 10 predicted proteins | sample MGYA00242461_ERZ724008 | MGnify/ENA metagenome assembly ERZ724008 | reverse complement strand
AGCAAAACAATATTATATATATCAATAAAGAAAAAGCAGAATTCGATTTCATTAAAAGCCATAAGGAATTAACCCTATATGTAAATGAACATTTAAACCACACAAAGGAGAACTATCTGTTTATTGACGAGATTCAAGAGATTATTGAATTTGAAAAAACACTCAGAAGCCTACAAGCAGATGATGAGTGTAACATAATCGTGACAGGTAGCAATGCCAAAATGCTTTCAAGTGAGTTGTCTACAGTATTATCAGGAAGATATATTGAATTTCATATTCAGAGTTTGAACTACAAAGAATTCCTGGAGTTCCATCAATTGGAAGACATTGACTCCTCTTTAATGAAATATTTGACTTACGGAGGATTGCCACAGTTATATCGCATTGGCCTAGAGAATCAGGATTTAGCTCAAGACTATCTCCACAATATTTATAACACCATAATATTGAAAGATGTCATCGCCAGAGAGCAAATCCGTAATGTGCCTTTCTTGGAAAACTTAATATCTTTTATCAGTGATAGCACAGGAAAGATAATTTCGGCATCAAGTATTAGTAAATACATGAAAACACAACAGATAGAAGTTACTACCACTGTTATATTAAACTATCTGGCCTACTTTTGCAATGCTTTTATCATCAATAAGGTTCCCAGATATGATATTCACGGCAAACGCCTTTTGGAATCCAGTGAAAAATATTATTTTGAGGATTTAGGACTTAGAAATGACTTAACCGGCTCCAACCGAATCGGGGACATTGAGAAGTTAATAGAAAACGCTATTTATCTGCACCTTAAAAGCCAAGGCTTTGCAGTATTTGTAGGACAGTTCCGACAAATGGAAATTGATTTTGTAGCCAAAAAAAATGAACAGACCATATATGTACAAGCCACATATCTTCTTGCATCGGAAAATACCATAGAACGAGAATTCGGTAATCTTCAACTTATCAAAGATAACTACCCTAAATATGTCATTTCATTAGATCCATTCCATAAAGTGAATGACCGGGAAGGTATTACACAACTTCATTTAAGGGAATTCCTGAAAAGGGATTTCTGACAGCAAAGAAGAACTATACTAAATAGAAGAAAAAAAGCAAACAGACATTGATTGCAATCACACCACCAAACCCGCGCAGCACCCACCGGCGTAACGGGCTCTTCCCACCGGCAAAAAACAGCGCATAACACATATTTATGGCAATATTACTCACAATAGCCTGCATACAGCAAGCCGTCACCACCATAACAGCAACTCCCGAACCTTGCAATAAATTCAAAATAAACGGAGTAATATCACTCAGCCCGGCAATAAACGATAGCACATTCAATCCACCAGTACCCGTATAAAGTAAAGTGTAATGTGTCACAATAGTGAATACCACAAACAGAACGGCAAAAATAAGTGCAACCTTAAATTCCAAGGGGTTACTAGTATCTTCTTCTTCAGCCTCTTCATCTGTTACCGGAACTTGTTTACGCTTCCGATGCAGATACCAAGCTACTCCAGCTGTAACTAAAGACATAATAAGCAAATATGGATAGATAGCGGCAAGAATTTCCTTACTGAATATACCTATTAATATAAGGAAACGGAGAAACATCATACTTACAGCCAGCAACATGGCTGCTGCATATTCCGGTGCTTCCTGTGCAGGCGCCTTGCGGCTCTTACGTGCCAGCACGGAAATGGTTGCCGTGCTACTATATAAACCACCGATGATACCGGATACCAGAATACCGGATTCATGGAAAACATACCGCCTCAGCAAGTAAGACAAATAAGAGATGCCGGATACCACTACCGTAGCCAGCCAGACGGTATAAGGAGTGAGATTTATATCCGGTATCAGATTTTCGTTGGGCAGCATGGGTAAGATAATACCACTGATAGCAAGGAACTTGGCAAGAGTGATCATTTCGTCATTCTTCATACGCTGCGCAAGTTCTGTAAAGGTGTGCTTCAATTCCGTGAAAAGCAATACCGTCACAACCACCATCACGTAGAACCATGAAGGTTGCGTAGCAACAATAGGAGCAATGCAATAAGTAATCAGTGCAATAATAATGGTAGTAACTCCGAATACATGGAATTGAGATTGCTTGACGTAATAATTCAGCCCGAGCAACAGACCTAATATCGCTCCTCCACCCATAAACAAGCGATATTCCACCGGATCGAGAATATAAAGTAAATACCCCAGAATACCTATAAAAGTGAACGTACGGTCCGTACCGAACAAGGTCGTTTCACCTTCACGCTTCAAACTTATTTTCCGCTGTGAAAGACCTATCAATAAAGAGAATAAGGTTACCAATACAAAAGTTACCAGTTCTCTGGGCAGATATTCATAAAGTTTCTCCATTTCTTGCTCTAAATATAGCTGATTAGCAGCTGCCTGCAAAGAGTTAACTTCCTGTTGACAAGAACTTAACTTCTTGCGCACAAGGTATTAACTTCCTGTTGACAGGCAGTTAAACATCACCAGGCCGTATAGGGATGTTTCCTCAGTTGTGAGTTGTAGTAACGAATGTCACCCGTCACCTCCTGACCTATAAAGTCCGGTTTCTCGAAAACTTCGTCTTCCGAAGCCAGTTCTACTTCAGCAACTACCAGTCCTTCGTTCTCACCGTAGAACTCATCCACCTCAAACGTATGCCGCCCGCTCCGTACCAGATAACGGGTCTTGTCTATAACTCCCGGTTCACAGAGTTTCATCAGGTCCTCCGCTTCATTCAGTGGAATTTCTTTTTCCCACTCATAACGGCTGAGGCCCGAAGCATCGGAAGCACCTTTTATCGTAAGGTATCCCTTTCCGCTACGGATACGTACCAGTACGGTTCGGCCTCTTGCGCTACTGATATAACCTTGCACAATGCGGCTTTGTTCATACGCTCTCGATTTATAATCCCCCGTCACGAGGAATTTCCGTTCTATTTCTTGTGACATTTATTTCTTATTTCCCCAAGAAAGAGTATCCTATCAGCATTACCAGCACCAATATCAATGCAGATACACCAATAATCAACAACACTTTCTTAGCTTGTTCTTCTTCTTTACGGCTATGCATAACCTTTTTCTTATTCTTTCCCATAATGTGCTTTTAGTATTAAAGTTCAACTGATAACAAAGTAACATGAAATTCGGGAAGATTCCAAAATAAAAGAGAAAATTTATTCATATCAGCTTAATATCCGCTCCATACCTATCAAGTATGACTCACTTAAAAAAAGAATGGGTATCACCTTTCATTTATCAGGTGATACCCATTTACTGTATAACAGAGTTCTGATTTATTCTCCTTGTCCTGCAAATTCCATCAGATATGCTTTAATGAAACCGTCTATCTTGCCATCCATCACTCCATTGACATCCGAAGTCTGGAAGTTAGTACGATGGTCTTTTACACGACGGTCGTCGAATACGTAGCTTCGTATCTGAGAGCCCCATTCAATTTTCTTCTTACCGGCTTCCACCTTAGCTTGTTCAGCCATGCGGTGCTGAAGTTCTTTATCATACAGGATAGAACGCAGCTGGCGCATTGCATTTTCACGATTCTTGGGCTGGTCGCGGGTTTCCGTATTTTCAATCAGGATTTCTTCTTCCTCGCCCGTATACGGGTCTTTGAACTGATAGCGCAGACGAACACCGGACTCCACCTTGTTCACATTCTGACCACCGGCACCACTGGAACGGAAAGTATCCCAAGAAATATTGGCAACATTAATGTTCACCTCAATAGTATCATCTACCAGCGGAGTGACAAAGACCGAAGCGAAAGAAGTCATGCGCTTACCTTGCGCATTGTAAGGAGATACACGTACCAGACGATGCACACCGTTTTCTCCTTTCAGGTATCCATAAGCATAATCACCCGAAATTTCGATAGTACAAGTTTTGATACCTGCTTCATCACCTTCCTGCAAGTTGGAGATCACAGCTTTATAACCATTGGTTTCGGCGTAACGCAGATACATACGCATCAACATGCTTGCCCAGTCCTGGCTTTCCGTACCACCTGCACCGGAGTTGATTTTCAGCACACAGTCCATCTGGTCGGCTTCATCACGAAGCATATTTTTCAATTCAAGCTCATCAATAGCAGTGGAAGCCTTGGCATAAGCTTCGTCTATCTCTTCCTCCGTAACAAGTTCGTCTTTGTAAAAGTCGAAAGCCAGCTGCAACTCTTCCGATAATGTCTTTATTTCATTATAACCGGCTATCCATTGTTGCAAACCTTTCACCTTTTTCATCTGCGCTTCAGCAGTCTTCTGGTCATCCCAAAAGCCGGGAGCCTGGGTGCGCAACTGTTCTTCTTCTACCTGGATTTTCTTTCCTTCTATATCCAAATAGCGATAGAGTGCTTCGGTGCGCTCCTTTACGTCTTTCAGTTGTTCTATGGTAATCATAATCTATGAAAATAAACCTTCTAGTTAAAATATTTACTTTTTGCGTGCAAAGGTATGAAAAAAACGCATATTTTTGCAGTTATCAATCTAATAAGTCAGCTTATGAACAAACTATTCCGACAAATTGGTTTAATGCTTATCCTACTGGTAGCGATAAGTTTAGGAAGTTGTACCTCAAAGTACAGTTATGAAACAGTTCCCAACGATCCGCTGAAAGCGCGCATCTACACTCTGGACAATGGTCTGAAAGTTTACATGACCGTTAACAAGGAAACACCGCGCATACAGACGTACATTGCCGTACGTGTAGGTGGAAAGAACGACCCTGCAGAAACAACCGGGTTAGCTCATTACTTTGAGCACCTGATGTTCAAAGGTACCACAAACTTCGGCACCCAGAACTACGAGATTGAAAAGCCTTTGCTCGACCAGATCGAAGCACAGTTTGAAATCTATCGTAAGACTACCGACAGTCTTGAGCGTAAAGCTATTTATGCAAAAATAGACAGTATCTCTTACGAAGCTTCCAAGTATGCCATTCCTAACGAATACGACAAGCTGATGGCTGCCATCGGCGCCAACGGGACGAATGCCTATACCAGCTTCGACGTAACTTGCTATACAGAAGATATCCCCAGCAACCAGATTGACAACTGGGCCAAAATCCAGGCAGAACGTTTTGAAAAATGCGTAATCCGTGGTTTCCACACTGAACTGGAAACGGTTTATGAGGAAAAGAACATGTCACTGACCCGCGACCCTCGTAAGGTATATGAGGCTGTACTTTCTTCTCTCTTCCCACACCATCCTTACGGCACACAGACCGTACTTGGTACACAAGAAGACCTGAAGAATCCTTCTATCACCAATATCAAGGAATATTATAAGAAATGGTATGTGCCCAACAATATGGCCATCTGTCTTTCCGGTGATTTCGATCCCGATCAGATGATTGCAACTATTGATAAGTATTTTGGTGGTTTGAAACCGAATCCTGATCTGCCGAAACTGGATTTACCGAAGGAAACTCCAATGACAGCACCTGTTGTACGTGAAATTCTGGGTCCGGATGCTGAAAGCGTTGCTTTAGCATGGCGTTTTCCCGGAGCAGCAGACAAAGATGTAGAAACTTTGCAAGTGGTTTCCCAGATACTTTATAACGGACAGGCTGGTTTGATAGACCTGGATCTGGCACAACAGCAAAAGACCCTGAGCGCTTATTGCTACCCGATGACTATGAGCGACTACAGTGCATTCATGATGCAGGGACGCCCCAAACAAGGACAGACGTTGGACGAAGTAAAAGACCTCTTATTGGGCGAATTAAAGAAACTCCGCGAGGGTGACTTTGACGAAAAAATGCTGGAAGCCAACATCAACAACTTTAAGCTGTATCAGATGCAACAGTTGGAAAACAATGACGCACGTGCAGATATGTTCGTTGAATCATTCGTAAACGGTAGCGACTGGGCAGATGAAGTGACCGCTCTCGACCGCATGTCTAAACTGACAAAAGATGACATCGTAGCCTTTGCCAACAAATATCTGAAAGATGATAACTATGCCGTTATCTACAAGAAGCAAGGCAAAGACCCGAATGAAAAGAAGATGTCGAAACCTGAAATCACTCCTATCGTAATGAACCGCGATACAGTCAGCACCTTCCTGAAAGAAATTCAGGCAAGCGTAGTGACTCCTATTGAACCGGTATTCCTGGATTATTCCAAAGACCTCACTCAGTTGAAGGCCAAATCGGATATTCCTGTACTCTACAAACAAAATACAACGAATGACATCTTCCAGTTGATTTACCTTTTCGATATGGGTAACAACAATGACAAGGCATTGGGTACTGCTGCTCAATATCTGGAATACCTCGGCACAGCCGACATGACTCCGGAAGAAGTAAAAAGCGAATTCTACCGCCTTGCTTGTTCATTCTTCGTATCTCCGGGTGCAAAACGTACTTATGTAGTGCTCTCCGGCCTCAGCGAGAACATGCCTGCTGCTATGGCTCTCTTCGAAAAACTGATGGCAAATGCCAAAGTTAATCCGGAAGCTTACACCAATATGGCTAATGATATCCTGAAATCACGCAAGGATGCCAAGCTGAATCAGATGCAAAACTTCTCACGCCTGGTGACTTATGCCACTTATGGTCCGAAGTCTCCGTCAACCAACATATTGACCGAAGCTGAACTGACTTCTATGGATCCACAACAACTTGTAGACCGTATCAAGCAATTGAACAGCTTTAAACATCGCATTCTTTATTATGGCCCCAATAATCAGGATGAATTACTTGCCATCATTAATAAAGAGCATCAGACACCGGAAACGTTGAACGAAATTCCGGAAGGAAATAACTTCGAACCGTTGCTCACACCGGAAACGAAGATTTTCATTGCTCCGTATGAAGCTAAGCAAATTTATATGTCGCAAATTTCCAATAAGGGAGAGAAATTTGATCCTGCTGCAGAATCAGGCCGTCAATTGTATAACGAATACTTTGGTGGTGGCATGAACTCTATCGTATTCCAGGAAATGCGCGAAAGTCGCGGTCTGGCTTACTCGGCATGGGCCGGTATGTTAAAACCGTCTTACCTGACTGATCCTTACACTCTCCGTACGCAGATTGCTACGCAGAACGATAAGATGATAGATGCAATCAATACATTCAATGATATCATCAACAACATGCCTGAGTCAGAAGCTGCTTTCAAACTTGCTAAAGATGGTATGATTGCCCGCATGCGTACTGACCGCACTATCAAGATGGATGTCATTTGGGATTACATCAGTGCTCAATACCTGGGACAGAATGTGGATAGCCGCATCAAACTGTACAATGATGTACAGAATATGACGTTGCAGGATGTTATTGACTACCAGAACAAGTGGATCAAGGGACGTACATATACTTATTGTATTCTTGGTGACAAGAAAGAATTGGATATGGAAAGTCTGAAGAAGGTAGGTCCGGTGATTGAACTGAAACAGGAAGATATCTTCGGGTACTAAAATTTCCGATAAATAAAAGCAAAAAAGGCTGTACACTCTGTACAGCCTTTTTTTGTTAGCAATTTTCCTTGACTTCAATCTATAAATACTCCTTATTACACAAAAAATCCCCCTCCACCGTTGTGTGATTCCGTACTTTTGTCCACGCATTCATATTTTATCACATATCAAAGAACATAAGACAACCCATGAAACGCTTATCTATTTTTATTGTGGGAATAATGGTGGCTGTGTTAGCCATGTCCCGCACATTCGACATGAAACAGTTGGGAGCAGATGCCAAAGGTATCAAGTCCTGTACGGAACTAATCAACCGAACCATTGAAAAAGCAGCTTCGGAAGGTGGCGGAACTATTTATTTTCCTGCCGGAACTTACCTGACTGCTACCATTCACATGAAAAGTAACATAACGTTGTACTTGGAATCGGGTGCCATTTTGCGTTTCTCCGACAAGTTTGAGGATTATCTGCCCTTCGTCACCTTACGTTGGGAAGGTACTGTGATGAAAAGTTTATCACCACTGATTTATGCACACTCAGCAGATAACGTAACCATTTCCGGACGTGGTACACTGGATGGAAACGGATTAAAATGGTGGCTGTGGGAATTTGATACCCGGAAAGTGATAAAAGAAAACGGCGGCAAACTCCCTGCCTTGGATAAACTGCAACAGATGTGGGTGGACGCTAATAAAGATCTGGAAATATCCGACTATTACAAACCCTCATTGGAACGCCGTATGTTCCGCCCGCCTTTTATCCAGTTCTACGAATGTACCAACATCCTTATCGAGAATGTAAAGATCATAAACTCTCCTTTCTGGACTATCAATCCAGCATTTTGTGATAACGTTACGATACACGGGGTTACTATCAATAATCCGTCAAGCGATCCCAAAGGCCCCAATACGGATGGCATCAATCCGAGTTCCTGCCGGAATGTACGCATCTCCGATTGCTTTATCAGCGTTGGGGACGATTGTATCACCATCAAATCCGGACGTGATGCTGATGGACGTAAATATGGAAAAGCCTGTGAGAACATTACAATCACCAACTGCATTATGCTTTCCGGGCATGGTGGAGTAGTCATCGGTAGTGAAATGTCAGGTGGAGTAAAAAGAGTGGCAATATCCAATTGTGTATTCGACGGGACTAATGCCGGTATCCGGTTAAAAGCATCCCGTGGTCGCGGTGGTGTAGTAGAAGATATCCGGGTAGATAATATTGTAATGAAGAATATCCAGGGAGATGCCTTTATCTTCGACTTATTTTATGACCGTTTATCAAAAGTGGAACCTGTAAGTGAACGTACACCTATCTTCCGCAATATTCATTTGAGTAATGTCACAGGAAATGATATAAAACGAATAGGATATATAAAAGGAATTGAAGAGATGCCTGTATCCGAACTTTCCTTTTCCAATATGAATATGGTAGCCGAACAAGGATTTAAAGCGGAAACAGCAACAGATATACGATTTAACAATGTCAGCTTTACAGTGGACGAGGGACCATCATTCGACTTCAGACAATGCAATGGCATATTCCTGAATGATGTACGTTCAAAGAAGCCGATTAACAATCAGCCGGTAGTAAATATAGAGAAGGATGTAGAGAATGTGAATATCATTCATTGCGACTCCACACAGATCATGAGAAAATAACTTCCAACAGATGATATACAAATTGAGGATGTGTTACTTTTTTAGGATACAATCGGTTAAGTCTTATAATTTGAAGGAATATATCAAGCAACTGCGGAATTAAGGCTATATCAAACTGGAATATAAAAGTTAGATGTGGAATAAAATTAGTTTGGAAATATTATCTTTGCAATCTTATATGCAATAGATTGACTCTTGATGTACCTAAAAGTTGTCTTTATCGCCCTCACATTATGCCTATCTCTGTTGCCATTACAGGGACAAGACTTGTATTTTCATCATTTGACTGTAAATAACGGACTTCCACACAATACCATCAATGCAATCACGGAAGATAAATACGGTTTCATTTGGATTGTTACGATGGAAAGTTTGTGCCGTTTCGACGGATATAAAGTAGTGACCTATTACTCAGACAATAGTCCTAATTCGCTTCCCGATCAGCGTCCAATAAGACTATTTCGTGATAGCAATGGAGATATATGGATTTCATTCTCATTATCGAACCAAGTATGTAAATATAATTATATTACAGATGATTTTTCACGCTACGATTGGGATCAATTAAATGCCTCACTTCAACATGCGTTAAGCCAGCAAGAAGGCTATAGAACAACCCGGATTTCGAATTCAGATTCCTTATCGTGGAAAATTGAGGACAATCAATTAATACAGACGAATCATAAAACGGGTAAGGAATATATCTATCCCGATAATTCGTTCGAGGAAGGGGGCTTAACAGACTCGTATGTGCATTCTGTTTTCCTGGATAGTAAAGAGATGCTGTGGGTAGGAACGGATAATAGTGGTGTGTATTATGCAGATGTAAACAAGAAGATTTTCCGTCATTATACCTACGAACCGAATAACTCTGTTAGAGCCATTTGTGTAGATAATACTGGACAGATCTGGGTAGGTACAAGAAATAATGGGATAATCCGTATGAATAGAACCCGTTCTTCTTGCATGTCTTTTCATTATTTTCCCGAAAACAGCAAACAACCAGAGGAGAGTAAGAAAGTACGGAAAATCTACAAAGATAACAGAGGCGATATATGGATAGGAACTCGGAACGGCCTTTATCATTACAACAGCCAAACAACAGAAATAAACCACTTTACCACTACAACTCAACCATCCATACCTCACAATTGGGTGTATGCGATCAACGAAGATAAAAACGGAATGCTCTGGATAGGTACCTGGGAAGGCATTGCCTGCATCGATAATGAAAGAAAAAGTATCACTTCTTATCCATTAGAAGGTTTGAACTCAGTAAGAAGCATAGCAAATGATAAAAACGATGGTTTATGGATTGCCAGTGAGCGGGGTTTGTTTTATTTGCAATATGATATAGAGGCAGGTGTTGCAACCAATATGAAAACTACTCATTATAAAAACGATAAAAACGATGTCCATTCCATAAATAACGACCTCTTATATGCTGTAGACGTAGATGAAGATGGTCATGTGTGGATTGGGTCAGCCAGAGGTGTCTGTATGTATGATGTTAACGCTCAAAAGATCATCAGATTTCCTATGGAAGATTATATTTCTGATATTGGGATCAGAGGTGTTTTATGTTATAAAGATTATGTTTGGATAAGCTATGGCAAAGGAATAACCCGACTCAATAGAAAAAACTTTTCTACCCGGCATTATGACAGGTTTGACGGATTACAGCAAAATGAATTCTCTGAAGATGCTTATTATAAGAATCCCGAAACCGGAGAGTTGTTTTTTGGAGGAAACAATGGTTTCAATTCTTTTTTTCCTGACAGCATAATTGATAATAAGTACCAACCTCATGTTGTTGCTACGGGGTTGAAGATACGTAATAAGCCTGTTCAAGTAGGGCAAGAAATAAAACTTACTCATTTAAACAAAGATTTTGAACTGGAATTCTCAGCTTTGCATTATTCCAATCCGCACAAAAACAGATATGCTTATAAACTGGAGAAATTCGACGAAGAGTGGATTCCGGTAAGCTCCTTACGAAGAAGTGCTATCTATTCAGGTCTACCTGCTGGCGATTATACATTAAAAGTAAAAGCTTCAAATTGTGATGGACTATGGAGTGAACACCCCCTTGAGATGAAAATAACCGTACTGCCTCCCTGGTGGTTTTCCGGCATAGCATATACTATGTATATTCTCCTATCCCTAACCATTAGTATTCTTATTATCAAAAGTATTATCTCTCGCAAGAACCTTAAACATAGCATTCAGATAGAAAAGATTAAAGCTGAAAACATAGAGGAGATGTCGCGAATCAAATCGTCTTTTTTTACCAATATATCTCATGAACTAAGGACTCCTGTAACTCTTATAATTGATCCTTTGCGCAAACTGATAGAAGAAACGGAAGAAAAAGAAGAAGTACAAAAGACATATAATCTGATGTACCGGAACGCCGTTCGACTTCTTAATTTAATCAATCAACTATTAGATTTTCGTAAGCTGGAAACATCTAAACAGACATTACATCCTTCTTCAAACAATATTATTTCTTTTCTCAGAAAGACACTGAATATGTTTGAATTTGCAGCGCGGCAGAAAAATATTACCCTAAAACTGTCTGTTACCGAAAAAGACAGAATGCTTGTCTTTGATGAAAATGTGCTGGATAAAATATTGGTAAATCTATTATCCAATGCAATCAAGTATTCTCCGGACAACACTGTTGTAACAGTAGAACTATCAGACATAAAAGAAGAGAGTACATGGTTTACTATCCGGGTGATTGATGAAGGGATAGGCATTGCACCTAATATGCAAGAAAAAATCTTCGACTCGTTTTACCGTATTGAGGATAATCGGGATATTGGTTCGGGTATAGGATTAGCTTTGGTGAAAGAATTGGTTCATTTGCACAAGGGGTATATAACTGTAGACAGTACTCCTTCTAAAGGGTCTTGTTTTACCGTAAAATTACCTTTGAATTTACAACCGGTTGCCTTATCCCTCAATAATGATTTTGAGAAAGATATGATTATGTTACCGTTCTCTCCCGAAAATGAAGACAGAGAAGAAAATGCAGGACAGATAAATGATAAGACGGCAGATTTACCACTTTTGTTAATTGTTGAAGACAACGATGACATACGCAATTACATAAAAGAATCACTTTCTGGTGAGTACAATGTGATTACATCTCCAAATGGACAGGAAGGGTGGGAAAAGGCCCTTGAGGTTATCCCCGACCTTATTGTTTCCGATATTATGATGCCTGTATTGTCGGGTATTGAATTGTGTGAAAGACTGAAAACAGATGAAAGAACCAGCCATATTCCTGTTATTCTACTCACAGCAAGGCAGTCGGATGAATCTCGTATAGAGGGGTATGAGACCGGAGCGGATGATTACATCAGTAAACCTTTCAATTCGGTATTATTAAAAGTACGCATAAAGAACCTGATCGACTCTCGCCTGAAATTAAGGATGCTATTTAGTAGTACTACCTCTGTAGAATTAAAAAAAATATCCGTCAATAGCGTTGATGAAAAATTTATTAACCGGGCCGTTGACCTTACAAACCTGCATATAGCCGACACAGATTTCACTCCTGATATTTTTGCCCGGGAGATGGGTGTGAGCCGCGCCCAACTTTTTAGGAAGATCAAAGCCATGACCAATCAGACAGTTCACGAATTCGTTACTACAATACGCTTGAATAAAGCAGCCGAACTTTTATTAACAACAGATTCTTCCATCGGAGAAATCGGGATGAAATGTGGTTTCTCTGAACCATCACACTTCACACGAAGTTTTATGAAGAAATTTGGTATTACTCCTTCCAATTACATAAAAAACAATCAATAATCGCCATCTCAAGCCTGTTTGATACGCTCAGACAAGTGAATGATACGCATTGTTAACCGGCATTTATCAATATCTCCTTCCTTTGCAAACGCATAAAATGTGTTGGTTTAGGATTTCCTGCTGACACCATAAAATAATTGCCATAAAAAACAGTATAGTATTAACTCAAAATTATTCCATAATATGAATATTAAGCAACTTTTTCCGTATATCTTATTCTTTTTTCCCATCTTGACTTATGGTCAGAAGGTGATACCTACTTATGACCAAAATACAGGCGGGGTAACGAAAATAATGATTGAACCCTTACCAAATGAATTGGATCCTTGCAGCTGACGAGACACAATATCATTGGATAGGGAAATCCTATCAATGGGGGTTGGGGACTTTGAATATCGTTGACGGAGGAAAAACGCAAATGGCAAGATGGACACAGGCGGAAAAAGTTGAAAGTAACAAGGCGATTTATGATCTGGATTCCAAAGTAAAGTTAACTGTTATACGATATCATGATGGAAATGATTATATCGAAGAATATGAATTTAAGAACATATCAGGACGAGATTTGGAATTATCCGAAATTGATATAAATACTCCCTTTAACGATAATTACCCTGATGCTTCCACTTGTATGACCAACCGTACTCATGCACACATCTGGGCTGGCGGGAATGGCGCTTATGTCAATGCAGTGCGTATGGGTTACATTGCGCCTCACCTAGGACTTATGTGCACCGAGGGAGCTATTACCGGATATGCCACCAAAGAAAATGTAAATGAGGGAAAATCCAATCTGCGGGGTGTGATTTGCTTAAGACCGGAAAACAGAAAACTAAAGAAAGACGAATCCTTTAAGATAGCATGGCGTCTTTTCGCTCATCAGGGGAATGATGATTTTTACTCCTTACTAAAGCAAAAAGGAGGGATAAAGGCAAGTAGTCCGAAGTATGTATATACTATAGGAGAAACAGCTACCGTATACTTTGAACAGGAAAACAAATTGAAAAACGCGAAAATATACGCGCAAGGAAAACAGCTAAGTTCATCAATCGAAGGGAATACACTAATAGGTAAATTCCCGATAAAAAACACCGGTACGATTACCATAGAATGCCAATACGAAGGTGGTAAGCACACTAAGATCGAGCTATGGGGTATTTCAGATATTGAGAACCTGATGAACAAACGAGCCGAATTTATCATCGAGAAGCAGCAATACGATGATACTACCAATCCCCGGTATGGGGCCTATCTTCCGTATGACAATGAAACGGGAGAGATTTACCTGAATTTCAAAGCAGAGCCAAAAAGGGCAGATTTGAATGAGGGGGCAGAACGTGTAGGCATGGGGGTGTTTCTTGCTAAAATGTATCAACGCAATAAAGACTCCAAGATAAAAGAGTCTTTAATAAAATATGCACATTTTCTACGTACCCGGTTACAAAAAGAGAACTATGAAACTTGGTCGGTAATAGAAAGAAGTGGTCGACATCGCACTTATAATTATCCTTGGGTAGCAAGTTTTTATTTTGAAATGTTCGAGGTAACAGGTAAGCAACATTTTATTTATGATGGTTATCAAACTTTACGTGCATTTTATCGTTCTTTTGGTGCTAATACCAATACATTCGATACTCCGGTAGAACAAAGTATAATCTTATTGCGTGCCAATGGATTTGAAGCGGAAGCGGATACTTTATTAACAGATTATAGAAAGGTGGCTGATGTTTATATAAAAAATGGAGCAAATATTCCTAAATCGGAGGTAAATTATGAACAAGGAAATATAGCCGCTTCCATTATCTTCTTAGAACAGATGTATTTGCTGACACAAGAATCCCAATATTTAGAAACCGTAAACCTATTAATGCCCATATTGGAAGCTTTTAACGGACAACAACCATCGTTCCATCTTAACGGGATAGCTATCCGTCATTGGGATGGGTTTTGGTTTGGAAAATATCGATATTGGGGTGATACTATGCCACACTATTGGAGTGTCTTATCTGCCGATGCCTTTGCTTATTATGCTCGCTGCACGGGTGATCAAGCTTATGCAGACAGAGCTAAAAATATATTATTAAACAATCTATGCTTATTCGGAGAAGACGGAAGTGCTTCATGTGCATACATTTATCCGGATCGTGCAAATGGAAAAAAGACCGGACTCTTTGATCCGATGGCAAATGATCAAGACTGGACATTAGTTTTTTATTTGAAATGGGAAAAGAATATATAACTAACTTTTGCGAAAGTGTCTATCTTTTGATCTTACAGGATCAGACCTTCAGAGAATATAAATTCAAGTAAAAATATAAATTAATAAACCATGAAAAGTATCTTTCTTATGTATTTAAAAAACAGTTTGTCTGGGCTACTTATCGTTTTATTTGCAAATGCATGCACTGATAAAAGTAAGCGGATGACTTTTAACGAACGGATAGATGTTGAGCCTTCAACATGGATTGAGTCGAATGTAATTCAATCACCTTTATCAGACTCGATAGTGGTGAACAATGGAGAATACAGCGTAAATAGTGGTAATTGGATTCAAGGAAAGAGTTCAATTTCAGAGGGTGATAAAATTAAAGTAAGAGTGATGTCATCCAAACTTCCGAATGATGTCACTATGTGCGAAATAATTTTAGGCAATGATTCTATTTATTTCCAAGTGACAACAAAGAACTTCACGGCGACTGCAAAACAAGGTGATGCGCGTAATATAAATTTAGGTATAAGCGGGCCAAACAATACTGCCATTGGTGGTCCGAGCCCACAATGGCTAAAATATAACTCGGATAAGGAAGAGATGGGAAGTGCTGTAAAGGAAGGACTCATTCCTAATATTAAACCCTTATTTGATGCCCAGATACGTGATGCTGTGATTTGTATAGGCGGCGACGGGAGATACTACCTCACAGGTTCTACAGGTAGCGATATCTGGCATTTTAATGATGGGGTTGAATTATGGGCATCCGAAAATCTTAAAGAGTGGGATTATATGGGGCTCGTTTGGACATTCGAAAAAGATGCGACATGGGAAAAAGCCTGGCGTTTTCATCATAAGGCCGTACGTGCTTTGTGGGCTCCGGAAATACATTATGTCAAAGGCAATTATTTTATAACCCACAGTATGCCTCCAGGTGGAAGAGGGCTGCTTAAAAGTGTTACCGGAAAACCGGAAGGCCCTTATGTGAATGCGCTTGAAAATGATGGCTTCTGGAAAGAGGATATAGACGGTTCGCTATTTCAGGATGAAGACGGTTCGGTTTATTATCTCTATGGAGGCGGATGGATCGCTAAAATGAAAGACGATATGAGCGGTTTAGCAGAAGAACCGGTAAAGCCCGCACTGATCGATCCGGATATGAACCCGACCCATCATGCAAGAACCTGCGCCCCAAGAAGAAACTGTCAGGATATAGGGCATGAAGGCACATTTATGTTCAAAAGAAACGGTTTGTATTATTTAACTGCGGCAGATAGTTATCAAGGACGATACAGTAGTATGGTTGCCGTATCGGAAAATATTTACGGCCCATACAAATGGAGGCATGAGGCTGTTCCATGTGGAGGTGGCACTTCTTATTTTAAAGATCATGAAGGGCAATGGTGGTGCACTTATTTCGGAAATGACAATCAATCACCGTTCAGAGAAATGCCAGGGATAATTAAGGTGGATTTCACTTCAGATGGAAAAGTTTTCCCGTCAAAAGATCAACCTCAACTCAATACTCTTAGTCAACAGGAATGGGAGCAAAAATGGGCCAAAGTCTGGAAAGATAAATATGTAAACTTATAAACAGAAATACAATGAAGAAGAATCATTTACTATTGTTGATATTTTTATTGTTGCAACATCTTTTTGTTGTAGCGCAGGAAAAATATGTTCCGACAAAAGAAGATATAGAATGGACAACCCAGTTTGCTCCAATTAGCGGACCGGGAAAGGAAGTCGTTGGAGATGGGCACGGAGGATGGAGAAGCGGAAGTGAAAGTGTAAAATATTCGGGCCCGAACTCAAGACCTGAATATGATCTGGACTGGGGACGAGCATCGACCGGATCGGTGATTGAAAAAGGCCTTGTTCCTCCTTTCAAGCCTGCACTCGAGCTTCATGTAAGAGATGCCGTAGTGACCCTAGGGGGTGACGGTTACTATTATATGACAGGGTCGACCGGAGATAACATCTGGGCTTTTACCGCAGGAGTCGAACTATGGAAATCGTCCGATCTTAAAGAATGGGAATACATGGGTCTAATATGGGACATAGACAAGGAGGCAGAGCAATGGGTAAAGAATTGGCGCAGGCATCCCAAAAGAGCCGTACGTGCCGTATGGGCTCCCGAAATTCATTATATAAAGAATAATTATTTTATTGTTTTCAGCATGTGTCCTAATGGCATGGGTATCCTTAAAAGTTCGACCGGTAAACCTGAGGGTCCTTATATAAACGCGTTTGACAAAGAAGGCCCTGTTACCAACGGGGGCATCGACCCTACTCTTTTTGAAGACGAGGACGGCAAAGTAT
>ENA-UONV01001801-UONV01001801.1-human-gut-metagenome-genome-assembly--contig:-CS4-NODE-1801-length-17474-cov-8.203284_pt1 | contig 17474 bp, 22 predicted proteins | sample MGYA00242461_ERZ724008 | MGnify/ENA metagenome assembly ERZ724008 | reverse complement strand
TTATTATCAACGAAATTTCATGATCATTCGTCTTGCTTTTTTTCTGCATAGTTTTGTCCTCCTGCATTATGTGGCAAATTTTTTGTGATATGAAGCGGTCTCTGACACCTAAACAATATACGGATACAACAAAAACACAATTATAGCAACAGCCGGGAGCAAACTTAATGGATATAAAAATATTTTATTCTCCAGCGGTGCTTCATCATTTGTCCCAATATTAGCAATAAAGACAAATTCGACACTTTGTAATGCCACTATAAAAAAGCAAAGTATCACAAATACATCCAGTCTTTCTCTTGCAAATGCAGTTGCCAACGGTATCATCCGAATATCCCATATAATGACAAAACTAGCTCCTAATGATCGAAGTATGTATCCTATAAATAATTTAATCGCTTTTATCATCTGTTATTCCCCCATACGAATGCCTGTAATTCTAAATTTGCAACTACAAATATAACAATATCCGGGATCATCCATACTCCAGCATAAATCGCGCTTATAATCCCCAGCACTTTATCCTTTTGATTATTCGCTTCTTTAACTGCCTGCACACCAAGCAGCACTGCAAGCAGCTGTAATCCTGCTGCGAAAAAGAAAAAACCAAAGGCATTTACCTCGCTTACATTCCATCCCATAGTCACCAGTTTAGGTAAAAATATTGAAATAAACATAGCTGTGTATCTGCTTTTTTTTGATTTATTTTGCATTTCTTTTTTACTCCTCTTCCTCATGAAAGTGCATTTTTAAGTTCATCACACACCTTCAAACACTGCCACAACTAAAGCAAGTACAGTTTCTACCACGGCAAAAATCGAGCTCAAAGCACGAAACATGTGTTCCTGTTATTTTAATCCCCATGGATGAAGTGTCATTTCAGTCGTCAAAAGTCCCCAAAGGGCACATCCTATATAACTTATTAATGATATACCCAGGTATATCACACCGTCTCTCCGGTCATTTGGATTTTTCCGGATATACCGTATTGCAAAAAAGCAAGCTGCCATCTGCCACATCACCGGGAACCAATTGCAAAACACAACTGCCTCCGTAGAAATATCTCCGCATGAAAAAAATGTAAACAATGCTTGCAACGGTATTGACACTGGAATCCCAGTAAAATCCATTATCAATGAAATTTCATTGTCTTTCAGTTTTTTCATATACTATCTCCTCCTAGTATAATAATGATGTAGTCAATCAAGACTACGTGGTTAATAAGTTTCTATAAATCACAGATAACAGAAGAAGGTGTTCTTCCTTCATCAGATGTTATCTTAAATAATTATCATGTCTGACGGTTCCTGATAGACACCAGATAAAACATAAGGTATTATTTTTTAGGATAGGACAAAGAATGTACTCCTCCTTGAGAAGCTGTTTCACAGCTGATACCTACAATTGAGTCAATTCGTCCATTCGACAGGGTTTTATGTTTTAGCTGGTTGGGAGCCGGAAGGCTATACCCGTATAACGCGCTAGGTTGTGTACCTGCCAGATTGGAAATGGATTCCTATCAGAAAGGAGCTATTGCTCATGTCAAACAATATTATTTTTAATCTTGATGAGTTCTTCATCTCTGTTGGTATTGATGTCGGTGCCGACTTCTCCTGGATGTCTATTGCACTACCAAACCAACAGTTTGTAGGAAAACCTTATAAAATCCTACATAATAGTATGGATTCCCTTACAACTGCTGTTTCTAAAATAAAAGAAGCAGAAGAGCTGTATTCTTTGGAAAGTCGTATTTCCCTAGAATCCACGGGAATTTATCATTATCCACTCTTCTGCTATCTTCGTGATAAGGGTTTTAACTGCTCGGTTATTAATCCTATCATTACTAAGAATAGCACAAATATCAACATTCGAAAAGTACATAATGATCGTTTTGATTCAAAAAAAGCTGCATTGGTTGGTTTGAAACCTGATTTAAAGGTTTCTCTTATGCCATCCGACCTTGCTCTGAATTGTCGTAATCTCTGTCGTGAATACTACGACTTAATGGATAATCGCAGCGCTTACGTGAACAAACTTCAGGGTGAACTGCGTATGGCATTTCCTCAGTATCTTGGCATTTTCTCCAAGGTTACAATTAATACATCTCTTGCGTTATTGGAAACTTATACCTCTCCAGCTGCCTTTATTAATGCAGACAGACAAGAGATTCTTGATACCATCAGATCAACAGCACGTTTTGGACTTGCCTATGCTCAAAACAAGTATAATGCCATTATTCAGGTTGCAAATGAAGCAAGCGAATTTGGATATATTATTGACAGTAATATCAAACGTATCCGCTTATATATTAGTTTCATCCGTAAGTATGATGAAGAAATCAACAACATACTTGATGCCTTGCATGAACTTGTTGATGCTAACGAGGATACCGATTTTGTAAAACAAATCCATTTAATTGAAACATTTAAAGGCGCAGGCTTTTTATCTGCTGTTTCTCTTATGGGTGAAATCGGTGATTTCTCTGCATTTGGAAAACCGAAACAACTTTTCGCTTACTTTGGTCTTGATCCAGCAGTAAAACAATCCGGTAAATTTGAAGGAACCAAAGTACAAATGTCCAAAAGAGGCTCTGCTATAGCCAGACGGGTAATTCACACACTGACACTGCAAAGCATTAGTACGTCCCGCACAGGAGAAGCAAAAAATCCGGTACTTCGTGAGTATTACCTCAAAAAATGTGAATCAAAACCAAAACTCGTAGCAATGGGGGCAGTTTCTCATAAAGTATGCAACATGATATTTGCAATACTCCGAGATAACAAACCTTTTGAAATCATTACGCCACAGGAGCATAACAAACAATACAATGCTGCTAAATGCGACTTAGTTGCTTAAAATACCGAATTCCTTGAATGAATATCTTTAAAAAATGATATTTTCACCAAGGGGGAAGTGCACCCTTTTTTAGTCAGAAAATAAAATCAACATTTTTTTCATTTTTCTATTGACATTTATTAGCTGGACTCACAAAAATACATTTCCATGATTATTCTTTTTCTATTTTTCTTCATATTTTTTGTCCTCGCGCATTATGTAGCAAATTTCTTCTTCGCGTAATCCTTGCGTTGAAAGAATATATGTAGCTCAAAGAATAACCACAAAGCTCATAAATGCACCTTCTACCACGGCAAAAATTAAACTCATAACAGAAAGCATGCGGTCCTCTTTTTTCTTATATTTCAACAATGCAACAACGCTTAAAACAACAGCCATCACCTGCCATAAAGCCAGCCAGACAATCCATTCTCTCATGCTCAAATACGGTATTTCTCCAACAACTGTCAACATAAGAGGATATAACATGGATAGCCCATATGAAAATATATACCAAAATCCACTTTTCTTCATTTACTTTACCCCCCATGGATGAAGTGCCATTATAGTCAAAAAATGCCCCCAAAGCGTACATCCTATATAACTTATTAATGATATACCCAGATATATCACTCCGCCTCTCCGGTCATTTGGATTTTTCCGGATATATCGTATTGCAAAAAAGCACGCTGCCATCTGCCACATCGTTGGAAACCAAAGACAAAACACAACTGTCTCCGTAGAAATATTTCCGTTTGAAAAAAATGTAAACAATACTTGCAACAGTATTCCCGCTGGAACCCCGGTAAAGTCCATCAGCAATGAAATTTCATTGCCCTTCAGTTTTTTCATATACTATCTCCTCTCCTCAAAAATACATTTCCATGATCATTCTTGTTTCTATTTTTCTTCATATTTTTTGTCCTCCCGCATTATGTGGCAAATTTTTTGTGATATGAATCGGCCTCTGACACCTAAACAATATACGGATACAACAAAAACACAATTATAGCAACAGCCGGGAGCAAACTTAATGGATATAAAAATATTTAAAGGCATTTACCTCGCTTACATTCCATCCCATGGTCACCAATTTAGGTAAAAATATTGAGATAAACATAGCTGTGTATCTGTGTTTTTTCGTCATTTTAACTTTTCCTTCCTTACTCCCCAGTCATTGTTCCTCAGAACCTCACACACCTTCAAACACTGCCACAACCACCGCAAATACAGCAGCAAATATCAAGCTCATAATTGAAATTGTAAAATCAGCTTTGCTTTTTCGATTTACAAGCGCAATAAGGCTAAAACCAATAGCCACCGCCTGCCATATAAACAACAATGGATCCACAGCAACTATACGCTCCTGATTTATCATATATTGAATCCCTTTTACAGGTAGATAACTCATCGACACTCCAAGCGAAATCACATACCATATTACACTATTATCTCTGTTCATTTATAATCTCCTTACTTTATATGCCATGTATTATATGTTATTCCTGTCGCTATAAGCGACAGAAATGCATCAATCATATAAACCCATAGAACTATTGCCAAACATCCTGCTCCTTTTTTCTGTTTGTCCGGATTTTGTCGTATATAACGTATGGCAAAAAAGCAGGATACCATCTGCCATATTACCGGAAGCCAAAGAACGAAAAAATTTATAAATTGAGGAACCAACTCTATTGGAAGAAAACTCCACACAAAAAGAGTCGGAAGCCAAACAGGGATGCTAATCAATGTTAACATCAACGAAATATCATAATCACTCATTCTTTTTTTCTGCATAGTTTTGTCCTCCTTCATTATGTGGCGTTTTTGCATTTTCACCAGACAAATTCATAACAGAACCACGCCCCTGCTGCCAAAATAAGAAGTAAAATAATAGCAAAATACAAGCTTATAAAGCACAAAATGATATTATTTTTCTTCTCCGAAAATCGTAATCCCTGTACAGAGAGAACGATTGCCATAAGTTCCGCTATAAAAACAAGCGAACCTGCAATTACTAATGCTTCCTTTGTATTAAATATGTAATACGCATAAACTATTGCTTGTGGAAAAATAAGATTGACACAATGAGCTATAATACAATCTATCTGTCCACGAAATTCATGTTGCATTTTCATCCAACAACTCTCCTCAAACAAATATTCTATAAATTGCAGAACCAATAATCACTATAGCTACTATTGCCATAATCTTAAATACGTTCTGAATTTTAACTTCTTTTGCCTTATGCACCTCAATTATTGAAATAAAAAAAGCAATAAGATTGGCAATAAAATCCCAATCTGCCATTTTGTCCAACATTGTATTTAGTCCATTCAAAGCATTTTCTCCTATTAAAAAGATTGCTAATAGAAACCAAATTTTCCAAATCATCCTAGCAAGAGCGGGTACCCCTATTGACAGTCCCACAACTACAAACAACATTTTCTTCGATGTTTCTTCATTTCTTTTCTTCATCTTTTTTTCCTTTTCTGCTAGTATACTCCTGTGTTCACCGTGTTCCTACATAAAAAAGCAACATAGCCGAAGAAACAAAAAAGCCTAACACTGACAGAATAAATGCAGTATACCCAGCAACCTGATCCAGTGTTTTTTCCGATAATTGTACACTCCGCAGCGCAAACACAACTGCCACTAACTGCACTACATCTGCAACACCACACATAACAAGTGAAAATAAATTTATGTCTAAAATCAAATCTAGCATAATTCCCGTAAAATATGCTGTTCCCGTAGCACCAAATGTAATACCATACGATAAAACATATAGCATCTGCGTTTGTAATTTAAAGGATTTAAACAATCGCATTTGTAGCCTAACCTGCCTTTCTAATCTTTGTCCGTTTTCCTTTTCTTTTTCCACACCTTACTCGAATACGGAAGTACAATTTCTTTTTCAAAGACCATTGAATTTCACTGTCTTTCAGCTTTTTCATATACTATCGCCTCTTCATTTTCACGATCTTTGCAGGCACTCAAACAACACCACAACTACTGCAAGTACAATAGCAAATATCATACTCACAATAGAAAGTGTAAAATCTTCTTTGCTTTTCTGGTTTCCAAGCGCAATAATGCTAAAACCAGCAGCCACAGCCTGCCATATGATCACTGGAATAACCCCCTGCAAAGATGCAGATCCTATCATCAATACAATTCCTTTTATCGGCAGATAACTCATCGACATTCCCAAAGAAAGAACATACCACAACACGCCATTATTTTTATTTATATTCATAAATTCCTCCCATTCATCAACGAAACATGCATTTGGGTTAATACAAATGACAAAAGCGCTGTTCCAATATAAAAAATTAACACTAGTACGATACCCCCGACTCCCTTTTTTCGTTTATCTGGATTCTGTCGTATAAATCGCACTGCAAAATAACAGGATATCATCTGGCCTATTGTCGGAAACCAAAGTACAAGATAATTCACAAATTTAGGAACAAACTCTCCCGGGATAAGGAAGCGTATAAAGAAAATCCCCATCCAAGCCAGAATACTTCCATATGTTATTATCAACGAAATTTCATGATCATTCGTCTTGCTTTTTTTCTGCATAGTTTTTCATCACCTTTCTTTAATTTTCTTTGTCCATTTTCCTTTCTTTTTTCCACGCCTAGCACGAATACGAAAATACAATTTCTTCTTTTTACATTTTAACAGATATTTGTTTTTTTTCAAAGTAATTGTTTTTGGTTTCTTAAACGACTTTGTCGTTGACCATTGAATTTCATATTTCGTTACTTTTTTCACTTTTGTAAATTCAATATAAATACCTCGTTTCTTTCTTTTAATTCGTTTAATCCGAATATTCGATAAAATATCTCTTTTGTTTTTCTTCAGCTTTTTATCTTTTTCCTTCTGTTTTGTTGGTGTCAGTTCGGAATCATGTGGTTGCTTCGAAACATCCGTCCTTCCTGGTGAAGTTCCCATTGGATATGAACTTGCGCTTGGCATTAAATTTGGCTTTTCTGTAGTCTCAGGAACGGATGACGCACATGGCGTAGGAAGTACCGGTTCCTTACTTGCCTTCGGGCTTGGCGTCGGTTCTTCTGTTGTTCTTGGGTTTATACTCGGTACAGGAGTATCCTTACCAACCACAACCGTAGTATAGCATACAATCTTTTCATCCGGTGAACAAATCTTTATTTTAGCCACCCCTGCCTTCCTTGCTTGCAGTATGCCATAATCGTCCACTTGTACAATATCTTGATTAAGACTTTCAAGTATACATGTTTTAACTGTTGCATTATGTGGAACCACCTCAATTGCCAAGCTAGTTGTATCCCCGATTTCCATTTGTACCACATCCGGCGCTTGATAATTTTGAAGTTGTACAAAACAATTCGTAAAACGCGCTTGATATGTTCTATTTTCCGTCACAACAATTGGATACTCTGGTTCTTTGGAAACAAAATTCCCCTTTTCATCATACCAACCAATAAACTCATTATTTTCATCCGTTTCAGCTTTTAATACAACAGCATCTCCATACGTTAAATTTGTAAAAGAAGAGGTCGCTCCCATCCCTTGCACCTCTGTCGCAACTGATAATGTATTCAAATCTCCTTGCTCCAAAAGCTGATCATAATGAATTTCTTTGCCATTTTCACTTCTTAAACTTTGATCTTTTAAACTCACATCAGGCGAGATATTCATCTCCATCATTCTTTTATTAGATACTAAAATATCTTTGAACAAAATACGTTGTTCTTCTCCTGCATCCAGATCTTCCGTAGACAGAATATAATCCATCTTACCATCCGCATTTCCCGTGAGTTTTATTTTATAGTTTAATGCTGCACTAATTTTAAACTGTTTCGAATCACCAACAACTTCTAAATCTACTTCCCCTTCTGATACAATTGAAGTATCTATTTTATTATCCTTAATTCTTCCAACAAGTTCGTTGTCAGAATTATAAACTTCCAGATTCACAGGACAGTTAATGATACCTTTTACTAATTTTTTTGGTGCTTTTAGTACATCTTCCGGCACACTATTTATCATCGCTAAGTAGGTTTCATAAGTATGAGAATATTCAAAAGTATCAGTCGTTATGCCATTATTATGAATAAAAAAAATACATCATTACAAAATAGCCAATATCACCACCATAATTCGATAACAACGCCAAACCTATGTTTTTCTTTACTCCAAGGGAAGATCGTCCTTCAACCATAGCTTTTGACAATAAACCTTGAAACAAAGTCTCAACACTTTTTATTTCATCACTCTTCCCCCCAGTCTTCTGGAATTAAAGATGGCGAAATATTTTTAACTCCAAATAATTCATTAAACACGTTGACTGAACTCGGAAATACATATATCGTCCCATATCTTCCAAACCCCATTCATAATTCTTAATTGCTGATGCACCTCCTGTAGATTCCGATGCATCAAACACATATTCGCCATCTTCCAAATGACTTTTTTTCCATTCAACATAAATTCCCTGTAAATTGAACAATTCCCGCCTCTGCAAGAGTTACGGATACATTTCCCTCTAATAACATCACTATCGCCAAAACGGCACAAAATCCTCTACGTATTCTTCTTTTCATCATATCCCTTTCTCCCTTCGTAATATATGCTCTTTATTTTGGTAACAATTTCCATATACATTATAAATGATAACTTTATTTTTCGCAAGCATTTTTTACAAATTTTATGTTTTTCTCTTTTTCCTGTATAAAGATAACTTCCGCAGTAATTGCTGAGAAAGGCAACGAATTTTGGGGATTTCCTCGATTTTCGTTGCCTTTTTCGCTTCACAAGCCGAGAAAGGCATCGGATTTTGCTGGGTTTCCCTTTTTTCGTTGCCTTTTTCACTTCTTGCCGGCGAGAAAGGCATCGGATTTCGAGGATTTCTCTGTTTTTCGTTGCCTTTTTCACTTCTTGCCGGCGGTAAAGGCATCGGATTTTGCTGGGTTTCCCTTTTTTCGTTGCCTTTTGGCAACCATACTTACTCAGGAAATTTTTTAACTCATCTTTCCTTTTTTTCGCACGCTATTGATGGTCTCATGCATTTTCTCAAAAAACCCGTTGTAGCGCAAGTTTCCATCCGGCACTTTGCAAAGCCCCGCCCGGAGACTCAATGAAATTTCTTTATTATTCCACAGAATTTTTTCTCCATTGTGCGCAAGAACCTTTTCGATGATATTTTTTACATCGTTTTCGTTCTCGCTTCCTGTTATCAAGGCAAATTCATCCCCGCCAATGCGAAGCTGTAACATATTTTCTGTACAGACCTGTTCGATTCGTTTTAAGGATTCCAGAATCGCCAAGTCTCCTGCCTCCCTTGAAATATCATTGATTGGCATAAGCCCCACAATATCAAAACAAATCACATAGGTTCGTTTCATTCTGCAAATTTCATCATAAGCTTCACTGATATCTATTCTTTTTGCTGCCATATCTTCATCTGCTCCTTCCTGATATTGATAATCCAGTCTGGGACATATCTCAGAAAACCGCCATGTTTTTTTGTACTCCGTAGGAGTAATTTTCCATATTTTCTTAAACGCACGGACAAAATTTTCCGGCGACCCAAACTGATATTTGTAAGCAATGTCTATCATTTTCATGTCCGTATCCAGAATATCTTTGGCCGCCAGACTAATTCTGCGCCGCAAAACATAATCCTTCACGCTTCGGTGCAGTGCCAGCCGAAACAACTTTTGCAGACTTGACAGCGACACACCGCAATAATCAGCAACTGCCTGACTGTCAACTTCCTCGCAAATATTGTTTTCAATACATTCCAATGCATCCGTTAATACATAAAAATTTTTCATTGCCGCCTCCTTCCGGAACGCTCTCTTCTGCGCTCCTTTTCAGAAAATCATCAGCTGAATTGTTTTCTTGTTGCTAATATATCATAGACAACTTGCAATTTCTTGATTTTTTGAGCATGAAATTGGATATTTCTTCTTGCTTTCCATAAATAGCAAAAAATCGGACTACACTGCAACATGTAATCCGATTTACTATTTAAATTGCTTCACCATCACTGCTGTGGTGTATTATTCTCGTCCTGATACGTCGTGTCATCCTGATTATAGGTGGTATCGTCGTTGCTGGTGCTTCCGCCCTGTGAGGCATCCGCTCCGTCGCTGTTTCCACCGCTGCTATTGCCGCCGGAGTTATCACTTGTATCTCCGCCGCTCTGCGTGGTATCTCCGGAACTATCTGCTTCGTCATCCGGATAAAGATCATCCGGTTCTTCGACGATCGCCGGTTTCGTCTCTTTTGGCTTCTTTGCTTTCGGCGTTGCCGTCGCACGGCTCGAAGAACTGTAGCCCTGCGAAGAATAACTTTTGGAACCGCTTGAATCTGAGGAATCACTTTCCTCTTTTTCCTCAAATGGGAACACTTTATTTTCAAGGTCTTTGTGAATCTCATTCATAAAGGTATTCCAAGTTCTTCCCGGATAGGTCGATCCGGACAAATCGCTGATAACCGTCGGGGTGTCACAACCAATCCATACGGCTGTCGTATAGTATGGGGTAAATCCGCAGAACCAGCCGTCCTTGTGATCGTTTGTCGTACCTGTCTTTCCGGCACAAACGATACCGGTATCCAAGCCAAGACCACGTGCGGTACCTCGTGTGAAGACACCTTCCATCATGTCAACCATTGTGTTAGCCGCCTTCGAATCATAAATATACGTTTCGTCGACATGATCTTCAACAACCGTATTTCCTTCAGAATCTAAAATCTTTACGATACATGTCGGGTCACGGAATTTTCCATCATTTTCCAGTGTTGCAAAGCCGGATGCCATCTCAAGTGCGCTGCATCCATAGGTCAAACCACCGATGGATGCGGCATTGATATAATCTTTTTTCACAATCTTACTAAAATGCATATTCAAAAGATACTGAAGGCCTACCTTTGGTGTCAGTTCTTCAAAAAGCTGCCAGGCAACCGTATTCAATGACTGTTCCAACGCAAATCGAAGCGATACATATCCATAATATCTGCCGCTTGCATTCGACGGACCGCCTGAGAACTTGTGGTCATTTACCGAAGAATCCGGAGTATAGTTACGCTCCAAAGCCGGAGTGTAATCAATCAACGGTTTGATACTACTACCGGGCTGGCGGAACGACTGATATGCTCGGTTCAGTGTGTAACCGCTGCTCTTCTGGCTTCGCCCACCTACGATTGCCACCACGCGGCCGGTCGTATTGTCAATGCAGACCGCTGCGCCCTGCATTTTGTAGATACCATTGGTTCCCTTCTCTTTAAAGTTCTCCAGATTGCTATTGATCGCCTGCTGCAATGCTTTCTGCTTCTTCAGATCAATCGACGTATAAATGCGGTATCCTTTGTTCAACAGTTCCTTCTGCGCATCCGCATATGCCGTGTCATAGTCATCCTGATAGGATTCCTGCTCTTTAGTCGAATCAAAACTGTACTGAAATTCAAACCCATTTTTTTCCATAATCTTCTTTGTCGCGCAATACGTCACAAAGGTCTGGATATAATTTCGTTTGACCGGCTCCGTAATGTTGAGCTCGATCTTCTCCTGCACCGCCACGTCGTATTCTTCCTGCGTGATGACCTTGTCATCTAACATCTGTTTCAAAATGCGGTCACGGCGCTTCATTGTGTTGTCCTTACGTTTCAACGGGTCGTAAAGACTCGGGTTATTGGGAATCGAACAGAGGAAGCAGAGCTGCGACAAACTCAGATCCTTACAACTGGAACTGAAGTACCCCTTGGCTGCTGCCTCGATACCATAATATCCATTGGAAAAATAAATGCTGTTCAGATAAAATTCCAAAATCTGGTCTTTCGTATATTTTTTCTCTAATTCAAGTGCTACAAAAATCTCTTTTATCTTACGTTTGTAGGTCTTTTCCTGGTTCAAAAAGACACCGCGGGCAAGCTGCTGCGTGATCGTACTGGCTCCCTGCGTAATCTCACCATTGTGCTTGATCAATGCTAAAAAGGCACGGATATTGGCCTCCGCATCAACCCCATTGTGCTGGTAGAATTTTTTATCTTCGGTAACGATAAATGCATCTTTTACATACTGCGGAATCTCGCTGATCGGAACATAATACGAATCCTTATCCCCTTTAAGGACCGCAATCTGTTTACCTTTCGCATTGTAGGCAATCGTCGTTTCCGAATCACGGAACGTCTCTTCCGTCGAAGCACTTACCATCTGGACTGCTTCATCCTGCATCGCAAATATGTCTTTACCGTATTTGAAATAAAATACGATACCGCCGACAAGAATCGTTACAAGAATCAATAAAATAAATATTTTAAAGCCCAGCCAAAACTTTGGATGTTTCTTTGGTTTTTTCTGCTTTCTGTTTTTTGCCATATTCTATCTCCATTCTCATAAATCTCTAAATTGTAATCTGTCACCAAGCGAAGCTTGATGACCTGCGTGTGCTTCAGCACACTTCATTTTACCACATATCACAGTATCTTGCAAAGAATTTCTTGATGAATCCTCCGCGCCCGGTCTGCCCATGTGTGCTTTTTCGACGCCAACGTATAAGCATTCTTCTGCATTTGCTCCCATTCGACACGATTCGACAAAATATCATGTACCATGTCGGGCAGTTTTTCCAAATGTGCAAGGTCATACAACCGGTAATCTTTTCCATCGCACAGTATTTCATCCAGATACCGGGATCCGTCACTCAGGCAGACCGCCCCATTGAGCATCGAATTGAAAATGCGGTCGTGCGCGCCGTCTTTAAACCACGGCATGACATTAAGCGAGATTTTGGCACGGCTGATCTGCTGCAGACAGCCAAGCGAATCCAGCACATCGCCTTTTCGGATATTTTCCGGGTGTTCACAGTCCAGTTTGTCCCATCCGGCACCAAAGCAATACACTTCATATCCGGCATCCACAAGCGTTTTCACAACCTGCCCGCGCATATAATGACGCACGTACAGATCGATAAATATCATATTCGGCAGTGCCTCTTTCATTCCGTCTTCCGTCACATCTTCCACATCGCGGAGCATATGCTCGATCATCGTGGCATCCATGGATTTCCAAGGGTGCGTCGTCAGATCCTTGATAATATCCATATAAAATTCGGCATATTCTTCTCCATGCCGGTGAATCGCTTCGTAAAAGATGGACGGCGGATTGTAATTTCCTGTAAATACAATGTCGATCGGACGCTCTTCCCAGCCCGGAAGCGTCTTTTCCGTCCACAGACTTGTCCCCCCAAGCGGCACAAACGGTCCCCTCTGAATTTCCGGAAAAAACCGTTTTAAATATGCTTCATGCTCCCTGTCGATGGAAATCTGAATGTATTTTTTTGGCAGATATGGTGCAAATTTATGATAATAAAAGGGATGATCCACCACGATATTGATAAATGTCACCTCGCGGGCATCGAAAAAAGATACCCCTTTGGAGTCAATAAAATAGTCTTCTCCCGAACAGCCGTCAAAATTGAAACTGATCGCCGCCGTCACTTTCGGTTCACAAAACCAGATCAGGTCGCTCAGACTTCGGTACTCTTTGCACTGGTCAAAATAAAACACCTCATACCCCAGAATCTCCAGCTCTTTTCCCAGCTGCTCAGAAAAATACCACAGTGTTTCGATTCCCTTTGTAAACAATATGATTTTCTTTATCATTAGCCTCATCCTTTCCCTTCTATCTTACAATTATCTTTTGCGAATAGCAATATTAAGTTTTCTTTTTTTTCGCCGATATAAAGGATAAGAGAACATGACCAAGGAGGGAATTTATCATGAGTGTAAACGGAATTCAATCTTCTCAGCCGACATATACGTCTACTACGACAAAGGCGACAGAGAAAAAGACAGCAGAGAAAAAAAGCACCGAAGATACCGGTGTAGTGTATGAACCATCAAAGAAAACAGAAAACAAAGACACTTCGAAAGTAAAGGATTACCAGAGTGTGATCAAACAGATGAAAGGGGAGCTTAGCAGTAAGAATCAGCAGCTGCAGAATCTTGTAGATCAGCTTCTCAGCAAACAGGCAAAGAAATATACGACATTAAAAGATCTTTTCACAGACATCAAAGACGGAAAAGTAGATGTTGATCCGGCTACGATCGCACAGGCACAGAAAGACGTGGCTGACGATGGCTACTGGGGTGTAGATAAAACCAGCGACCGATTGGTCGATATGGCAAAAGCACTGAGCGGCGGAGATTCTTCCAAGGCAGATACCTTGATCGCAGCGATCAAAAAAGGATTTGACCAGGCTGCAGACGCATGGGGCGGTGAACTTCCTGAAATCTGCCAGAAGACAATTGATGCAGCCGTACAAAAATTAAATGACTGGAAAAGTGGACAGGCAGACGCCTGACACATCAAACGACATAAGGCTCCTGCACTGACGCGAAGTTTCGGTGCAGGAGCCTTTCTTAACTATTCAGGGCTCCCCTTTCCCAACATTCTTAATATGCTTTCTCTACCGATTTCAGCACGATACCGCCTTCCGGCATCACATCGACCTCGATACATCCATCTTTGACTTTATACAATTTTGCTTCGATGGAAAATCCTTCGGTGCCACACGACATCATTGATGCCATGAAACTTCCGTCCGGCATCCCTAACCGCCATACCGGCACGCGGACTGTCTTTTTCTGCTCTGTCGTCTGAACCAGCACACAGACACATTCATCCGCGGTAAAACGTCCATAGCCGATCATTCCTGCCTCGCTGATAAGATAAATGAGAGCTCCCGTCCGCAACACATCATAATCTTTGTGAATTCGGATCATTTCTTTGTGAAATTCAAACAATTCTTTGTCTTCTTTTCCCCACGGGAATGTTCGTCGATTGTCCGGATCCGTCCATCCGCATATACCTGCTTCATCGCCATAATACACGGTCGGTGCACCAGGCCATGTCATCTGAATCATAACACCCGCCATCATCACTGACTTTTTAACGCCAAAAGCGGCCGCCTCAGAACCTGCAGACGCCACCCGCCCCACTCTTCCATTGGTCCGCGTCAGGAAACGACTGTGGTCATGGTTTGATAATTCGTTCATTGCCACCATATACGACTGCATACCGAGTTTTGCACCATATTCCGTCATATGAGCAAAAAACATTCCGCTGTCACCTTTCCACTCCGGTTTACTGACATCGCTGTGTTTATCGACTCCCGTCAAAAACCAGGTTACCGGCTCCATAAACGCATCGTAATTCATCACAGTGTCCCATTGGTCTCCCGAAAGCCACGAGGACGGATCCCCATAGTGCTCCGCAAGAACGATTGCCTCCGGATTCGCCTCTTTGACCGCGTTTCGAAATTCTCTCCAGAATTTGTGATTGTATTTCCCTGAATGCCCAAGATCTGCTGCCACATCCAGACGCCAGCCATCGACATTGTATGGAGCCGATACCCATTTTTTACCAATTTGCATAATATACTCAAATAACTTGTCAGAACCTTCGTAATTAAGTTTTGGCAGTGTATCATGCCCCCACCACCCATCGTAATGTGTATTATACGGCCAGCTTCCATCCGGATAAAATTGAAAAAAATCGTGATAAGGGCTGTCCTCGCTCACAAAAGCACCTTTTTCATAAGAATCATCGCTCTCATAAAGCTGCTCACGGTCAAGCCATTTGTTAAATGAACCACAATGGTTAAATACACCATCTATGATAACGCGCATGCCTCTTTTATGAACTTCTTCCATAAAGTTGGCAAAAAAAGCATTCGACGCCTCCAGATTTTTCTTATTTACCACACGCTTGCGGTATTTTGTCGCGTGGCTGTTGTCATTGTCGCCATCCGCCAGCGTCTCACCACCATCTTCGACAATCACTGCAAAATGAGGATCGATATAATCGTAGTCCTGCGTGTCATACTTATGATTGGACGGCGATACAAAAATCGGATTGAGGTAAATTACTTCGATACCAAGCTCCTGCAGATAATCAAGTTTATTCAAAATCCCCTGCAGATCTCCGCCGTAAAATTCACGCACATCCATCAAAGCCGGGTATCTCCCCCATTCTTTCACCTGATGTACATGAGCACCGATATAGCAGTATTCATCATCCACGACATCATTCGTCTTATCGCCATTGCAGAAACGATCTGTGTAGATTTGGTACATAACCGCCCCTTTTGCCCAGTCCGGCGTATGAAATCCCGGATACAGGCAATAAGAATACTGTGGATTTGGCACATCCACATCCCCTTGTTTATTAAAATACATTACGGTGCTGCCTTTTTTAATTTGGAAATAATAAGAAAATGGAACTTCTCCCAGTTTCACTTTGATGGAATAAAAATCAAATATCTCGTCGGAGTATTCTTTGCTCATTTTACTGGAAGATTCTTCATGAATCAGATTAACCTCATCTACATCCCCTTTTGCCGTACGACAGCGAAGGGTTACCTCTCCGTTTGCTTCTGGTTCCAATGGGGTCACAAAAGTTTCTGTGCCGGAACTAAAAATTGCGTCTCTACGTAATTCGCCCATTTTCATACCATTCCTCTCTCTTTTTTCTTAACTATGTCAAAAGGACAGCTTCACGATGGCTGTCCTTTTGGGAGAAGGTATTTTTGTTACTTATGGGGTGTAGCAAAAACTATATAATGTATTGGGGTTTACGATATGAAGTATAGCATGTTCTTCTAAATCAGTGTGCACAAACATTATATTTTTTTGAAAATCTTTTTGTTACTTTTGCCCAAACACCTTCCCGCAATTCGCAAATTCAACAATTTATGCCTCTTCCGAAGCGATTTTCTCGTCATTTTGCTCAAACAGTGCCTCAAATTCCTCGCGAGTAATTCGTTCCTTTTCAATCAAGAGTGCTGCCAGACGGTCCAAAACATCTCTGTGATCCATCAAAATCTTTGTCGCCTGCTCATGGCAGCGATCAATGATCGATTTCACTTCATCGTCGATCACTTTCGATGTAGACTCACTATAGCTCTTTGTATGACCGATATCGCGTCCAATAAACACTTCATCGTCTGACGTATCATAATTGATCATGCCAAGTTTTTCAGAAAAACCGTACTTGGTCACCATATCACGCGCCGCTTCTGTCGCCTGCTTGATATCCTGCACTGCACCGGTCGTCACATCGTCAAAGATAATACCTTCGGCGATGCGTCCACCCAGGCACACGGTGATGTCCTGAAGCATTTTCCCTTTTGTCATATGCATCTCATCACGCTCCGGCAATGGCATTGTGTACCCTGCTGCTCCCTGCCCTGTCGGTATGATGGAAACCGTATAAACCGGTCCGACATCCGGAAGTACATGGAAGAGAATCGCATGCCCTGCCTCGTGGTAAGCGGTAATTTTTTTATCTTTCTCGGAAATGATACGGCTCTTTTTCTCTGCACCAATTCCAACTTTGATAAAAGATTTTTTAATATCTTCTTCTACAATATAGATCCGATTGTCACGCGCTGCCGCAATGGCTGCCTCGTTGAGCAGGTTTTCCAGATCTGCACCGACAAATCCTGCTGTCGTACGCGCCACATCTTCAAGATTTACATCTTCTGCCAATGGTTTGTCTTTGGCATGTACTTTCAAAATTTCCTCGCGTCCCCGTACATCCGGACGTCCTACAGTGACTTTACGGTCAAAACGTCCCGGAC
>ENA-UONV01001783-UONV01001783.1-human-gut-metagenome-genome-assembly--contig:-CS4-NODE-1783-length-17599-cov-20.820052_pt1 | contig 17599 bp, 16 predicted proteins | sample MGYA00242461_ERZ724008 | MGnify/ENA metagenome assembly ERZ724008 | reverse complement strand
AAAATGCGGCGGGCGGGGCGTCTTGGAGGGTAGAAATTAATCGATTATTTAGAAAAACTTACCGAAAGCGAGCCGAAACTTACTCGTGCGGTCAGACTTCTGTCTACAGGCGATTGAGAGCTTTTTATGTTGCACGAGCCGAGGGTTTTGGTTATATCTATGTCATAATCTTCCTTTTTGCCGCTCATCGTAATGCTTGCCGCGCCCGCGCTCACATTTACGGAAGTGCGGCGGCAGTCGAAGGAATTCACCGTCGCCTTGCCCGCGTTTACGCTCAGTTTGGCGTCGCTCGCGCAGACCTGAGCAATTTCCGCCTTGCCCGCGTTCACCTCGCTTTCAAACCTGTGGCAGATTATGCTGCCCGCCGTCAGCGCGCCCGCGTCGAGGTTGAGCCTCATGTCCGAGCAGGTAATTTCGCGCATATCCGCGCAACCTGCGTTGATTTCTCCCGTGATATTTCCGTATTCGCCGCTTTCGAGACAGAGTGTGCCTGCCGAAACTTCAAATTCGCAGTCGGCTGTAAGTCCGCGCGGCATTTCTATGATTATGTCGGGTACTTTTTTGCTCTTCAAGGAAAAAGTCTTTATGTTCGCCTTGCACTTTATCGATATGCTTCCGCCTTTCTGTTCCACGGAGTAAGCAAGCAGGGAGGTGGCGGGGTATTCGACTTTTACCTTATCTCCGTCCCAAAAGCGCATATAAGCCCTGCCTACCGCGCATTCGAGCTTTATGCAGTCGACGCTTCCCTCGGAAATGAAAGTTAAAACCTGGCTTTCCTCTTTTTCCTCGTTTTCCTTGCCGTCTTCGGTGCGTTCTTTCTTTTCCTCCTCCGCAGGTTCTTCGTCCAGAATTTTTCTCGCCGCGTCATAAGGTGCGCCGAACTGCGCCACGGCTTCGTCTTCGCTAAGACCCGCGTCGCGCTTGTCGGCATACATCTCGCTGTAATAGTCGAGCACCCGTTTGCGCTCGTCCTCGCTGACGCCGCAAAGAAAGCGTTCAAGTTCGTCCCGCCAGTCAATGTATTTCATAATTTTTCTCCAAAAATTTTTTTATAAATAGATATAAGCTCCTCAAAGTCGTAGCGGTATTCTTCAAGTTTCTTTTTGCCCGCGTCCGTAATCGAATAGTACTTTCGCAGTCTGCCGTTAAACTCTTCCGTGCGCGTTCTGAGCGCGCCTACGCCTTCAAGCCTCTTCAAAATGGGGTAAAGCGTGCTTTCCGAAACTGCAATTATGCCTTTAAGGTCACTTATTATCTTGTAGCCGTAGCTCTCTCCGCCGTGCAGCGCGTAAAGCACGCAGGCGTCGAGTATGCCTTTTTTGATCTGTGCGTCCAAAATTGATACCTCGTTTCGTCTAATACTATATAATACATAGTATGCTTTGTCAAGTATTATTTAAAAATTTCTGCAAAAAATATTTTAAAGGCTCAAGCATGCAAAGGGGGAAGCGGCAAAAGGGTTTGTAGGTCTAAAGGTTTGGGGACGGCAAAAAGTTTTTCGGCAGAGCAAAGATATTAGCTAGTGCGAAAAAACGGCTTTTGTCGGTGCGAAGGCGGTTGGGTTTTCGGAAAAAAGCCTTTCGGTAACGGAAAGTAGCGCGAGTGCGAAAAAACGGCTTTTGTCGGTGCGAAGGCGGTTGGGTTTTCGGTAAAAAACCTGTCGGTAACGGCGGGTAGCGCGAGTGCGACAAAAGGGCTTGTCGGTAACTGCGAGAGGTTGCGCAGGCATTATACCGCGGCGCACGAGCAAGGGGGCAAAAAAAAGGTTTTGTGCAGAGCAATGGCGGCGGCAGGGATATTTTGTTTTGATTACATAACTAAAGGGGGAAGAATGGGTAATTTACAGCAGACAACCGAAAAAATCAAGAGCGCGCTTACCTCGCCCGACATCATAACATTTGAGTTTGCCTCGCTCGACGGCAAAAAGTTTGCGGCGGTCTACCTTGACGGCGTTACGGACAAACATCTTTTGGGCGAACTCGTGGTAAAGCCTTTGCGCGCGGCGAAGGTGGGGGACGGGTCGGGCAAAGTCGCCTCTTTGCTGGCTTCGCCCGAGGTTACCGAGGGGCAGGATTTAAACGACGCCGTCGCGCAGATACTCGACGGAAACGCCGCTCTGTTTATTGACGGAGAGGACGCGTTTTATATTATCGGACTTAAAAATCCTCCCGGCAGAACGGTTGCCGAACCGCCCACGCAGATTGCGATAAAGGGACCGAGGGAGGGCTTCACCGAGGATATAAAGACCAATTTAGGACTTGTCAGAAAGAGGCTCAAGAGCGAGAGGTTGCAGGTAAAAATGCTCAAATGCGGCAGGCAGAGCGCAACTTCGATAGCGCTGTGCTACCTTGAAGGAGTATGCCCGCAGAGCGTGCCGCGCGAAATTGAAAAGCAGATTGCCGCAAACGAGATAGACATAGTACCCGATTCTTCGTATATTTCTTCCTTTATATCTGGAAGACCGCGCTCGCTCTTCAAGCGGTGCGGAACGAGCGAAAAACCCGATATTTTCTGCGCAAAACTGTGCGAAGGCAGAGCGGGACTTATAGTGGACGGCTCGCCCATAGCCATAACCGCGCCTTATATGATTGTGGAAGATTTTCAGTCGGCGGAGGACTATTATATAACCTCTTTCCGTGCCTCGGTGATAAGAGCGCTGAGGCTCATTGCCGTGCTGGTCGGCGTGCTGCTGCCATCGATTTATATCTGCGCGCAGCTCTTTAAAATTCAGCTCATACCCGTAAAACTTTTATTCAAAATAGCAAGTTCCGTTTCGGGCATTCCCCTTTCGCCCAGCGTGGAAATGTTTTTTACGCTGTTCGTGCTCGAGGTGCTGAACGAAGCCTCCGTGCGCATGCCGAAATATGTGGGGCTTGCCCTTTCTGTAGTGGGCGCGCTGGTGCTTGGCGATACCGCGGTAAAGGCGGGCATAATTTCCACGCCTGCCGTGATAATAGTGGCGTTTTCCGCCATTTGTCTGTACACCGTTCCCGACCTTGTGGAAACGACTACGACGCTCAGACTTTTGTACCTCATAGTCGGCGGCTCGATAGGTATTTTCGGCATAGTTCTTTTGTCGGCGTTCATTATGTGCTATCTCTGCACCGAACAGTCCTACGGCGTGCCGCTTTTATCGCCCTTTTCACCGCTCGTGGCGGGGGATATGCGCGACGCCCTTTTAAAGAGCAATTTGTATTCGCTCGGCAGGCGACCGAAAACTTTGAAATCTTCAAACAAGACGAGGCTTAAAGGCGATGACAGATAAAATAAGCGTAAGACAAATCTGCATAATCATGTGCTGCCTGAGCGGTGCGCTCAGGCTAATGCTCTATCCCACGATTATGGCGGCGGCGTGCGGAAACGCGCTCTGGTTGCCGATACTTACAGATACCGCCATAGAAACGCTGTGCGTCTGGGCGGTTGCATTGCTCTGCTCAAGAACGAATAAGACGCTGTTTGAACTCATAGAGGGAGTGGCGGGCAGGTGGGCGGCAAGGGCGGTGTATGCGCTTTTCGCGCTCTATTTCATCGCCAGCACATTTGTGCCGATGTCCGAACAGCAGCTCATGGTACACGAAGTTTTTTACGACACCATACCTTCGTTGCTCGTCTTTCTGCCCTTCTTTGTCTTTGCCGCGTATGCGGGAGCAAAGAGCATGCTCAACTGGGGAAGAACGGCGGATATATGCCTGCCAATCTTTGCAATTAGCCTTTTGCTGCTCGTGATAATGGGACTTTTCGAGAGTGACTTTTCTGAACTTCTGCCCTTTCTGAAACAGCCAGTGTCGGTGCTTTTTTCGGGCTGCGCTTCGGGTTTTTTCCGCTTCGGCAGCGGAGCGTACCTCATTATGTTCATGGGGCATTTCGACTATAAAAAGGGCGACTGCGCAAAAATTACGCTGTCGTGCGCGGCGGGCGGAATTATAGTCGCGTTTGTCGCCGCCGTGTTCTATGCGATTTACGGCAACCTCGCGCAGGTTCAGTACTTTGCCGTTACCAAAATTTCCATATTCTTTTCGGCTATAGCGCTGATAGGCAGAACCGACCTTTTCGCCGTGTATGCGCTGGATATAGTCATGCTGTTCGCGCTCGCTCTGAATGTTCAGCTTGCCTGCCACTGCGCGGAAAAGGCTGTCGGTAAGCGCGTGCGCCCGCTGTATTCGTTTATAGCAACGGCAATTCTGCTTGCGCTGGCGATTATTTTCAACAACAGATTTTCGCTCGTGCAGACGATAGGTTCGCAAATTCTCGTCTACGCCGTCATAATTTTTGCCTATGTCATACCTATAGCGGCGTGGGTGCTGTATGTCATAAATAACTCAAAGGAGGGTGCGAAGTGAGAGATTATTCCAAAAAATTGCGCCGCCTTTCGGCTTTGATTTACGCCGTCGCGATAATCGCCATGTCATTTTTGTTCTTTACCAACGATTTCGGACTTGTGGACATAAGAAAAACTGCCGTAATTATAGGCGCGGGCATAGATTTGACTCAAAGCGGCGTTGCCGTAACCGCGCAGATTGCCGTGCCGCAACCTTCCGAAAACGGCGAAAACACGCAGTTCATAGAGGTGGAGGGCGAGGGCGTAACCGTAGCGGACGCGCTAAACGAGGTCAACGCCAAGACGGGTTTTTTCCCCAAACTCGTGTTCTGCAAGCTGATAATTCTCGGCGAAAGTTGCCGCAACAAGAACATTTTTGAGATACTCGATTATTTTTATCGCGACGATTACACCCAGCTTACGCCCATAATAGCCATGTGCAAGGGCAGTGCGGCGGAGCTTTTATCCTCGCAGATGCGCTTCGGCAATACGGCAACCGTTTCCATAGAACGCCTGCTTTCGGACGAGGCGAAAAAAAGCGGAAACGCCTCTACCGTCAACCTAAAAATGCTCGGAAAAGCGCAATATTCGCCCTCGCAGGCATGCTTTATGCCCTATATCGAGAGCAGTTCCGCCGCCGTGGGACAGAGCGGACAAGGCGAACAAGGAGGCTCAGACGGCTCAGGCGGACAGAGCGCGCAAGTCGGAAGTTCAGCGCAGGGCAAATCGGGCGGAGAGCAGGAATTTTTGTGCAGCGGCACGGCGGTGTTCGCAGACGGAATGTTTGCGGGCGTACTGACGGCGGAGCAGACCTTTGCGCTCAACATTTTAACGAGCGAAGTGCGCCATGTCTTCGTCCCCTGCGAGGCGGAGGGGAAGACCTACGTTCTCGGGCTGAGGAATTGTCAAGGAAGCGTGGGCGCCGACGCGGCAAGCGGCAAAATATGCGCAGATTTTTCGGCTGTTGCGCAGATTTATGACGTAGCGCAACCGTCCGACCCGCAGTCTGCCGCCGAAGGCGTTGTTCCGCCCGAAGTGCTGAAAGGGGGCGAGGAGGAGGTCAGGCGCAGAATAATTTCACTCTTTTCAACCCTCGCCGAGGCAGATTGCGACGCCCTGGGCATAAAGACAAAGCTTTTTAAATTTCATTATTCCGATTTCGGCAGGCTCAAGGACGTCATTCTGTCTTCGGAGGTAGAGGCAAACGTTAACCTGCGCTCTGCGGGATAAACATTCTTCGGTTAATGCGCTTGCGCGTTGCTTTTAAGGCGGCGCGGCTTGCCGCAAATCGGAACAGTGCCTTTGCGCGCGAATATTGAAAATTGTGCTGCTTGAGCTTTTCGGCGGGGGATATGTCCCTGCAAATGCAAAAGAGAGCGGGGCGGGCATGCCGCCCGCCCCGCTCATTGTTTTACGATGAGGATTGCACGTTTACGTGCGCCAGGGTTTCTATTATCAGTTTGGAAAGCAGGGTTATGTCCCTTTCGGTAACGCCCTCGCCCGTGTTTGATAAAAGAATTTCCGCCGTCTTTTTCGCGCCGTCGCCCGTAACGTCCTGTTCTATGGCTTCGGCAATGCGTTTTGCCACGCTTTCAACCTCGTCCGTAGGCACATATCCCTCAATCAACGTCGAAATAATGCCTTCGTTGCGGCTCGCGCTGTCCTTGTTGCGTATGAACTGTTCGTACCACACGTAAACCACCGTAGACAGCGCGCCGACTGTAAAACCTCTTTCAGAAATTTCGTGAAAAGAGCTTAAAAGGCAGCTTATATCCAGCCTGCTTACGGCAAAATATATGGCGTAAAGCACCGTACCCGTGATAAAGGGCGCGAAAGTAAGAATTTTTTTCTGGCAGTTTTTAAGAAAAGTCTTTTTCGCAATCTGCACTATGGCGCAGGTGGCGGCGGAAAGAAGGGCAATGTCCAGACCGTAAAACGTCAGGGTATTGACAATGTTGTAATAACTCAAATAAATTACCTCCGAAATTTCGTCCCTCCCGACGCGCGAAGGGGTTGCGACCTTCAGAGACATAGTTTTACCCGACGGTTTATTTGTAATATAACGGGGTCAATTCTAAACGCCGGATGATAAAATAAAAATAAAATAAAAATGTGTCCGACGGGCGCGTTATTCACTTGCACCGAGCGGTCGAAATATGGTAATATTTGTCTATGAGAATGCACAAGAAAGGTCACCTCGAAGAGCGCCTCGCCGCATGCGGCGATATTCTCACCGTGGCGGACCTCAGCCAAAAGAATATGAAGCTCGCCGCCGAGCAGAAAGAATATCTGCCGTTTTCCGATATTTTCGGCAACGCGGGCGAGATACACCTCGAAATAGGTTGCGGAAAGGGCGCTTTCGTCAATACCATGGCTGCCCTGTATCCCGACATTAATTTCGTAGCCGTCGAAAAAATTTCCAACGTTCTGATAGAAGCGTGCGAAGCGACGGCGGAAAAGGGGCTTAAAAACGTGCATTATTTAAACTGCGCTGCGGAAGTGCTCAAAAAATACTTTCCCGACGGCAGCGTTTCGCGCATTTATTTAAATTTTTCCAACCCTCTGCCCAAGCTCGGATATGTCAGACAGAGGCTCACAAACCCGAGGTTTCTGCAAATTTATGCCGATATTTTGAAGGACGGCGGGGAAATATGGCAGAAGACGGACGACGAGGCGTTTTTCGATTACTCGCTGCAAAGCTACGAAGAGTGCGGCTACGAAATTGTTTCAGTCTGCCGCGACCTCGCTGCCGAGCCGTTTGAGGGCAACGTCGTAACCGAGCATGAAAAGCGGTTCATGGCTGAAGGCAAAAAAATATTCAGGGCGGTGGTCAGAAAGGTATGAGTGCCGCGGAAATAGTAATAATCGTGTTTGTAAGCCTTGCGGCGGCGGGGGCAATAATCTTTTTCTGGTGGTTTTCCAACAGCAAATTTTCGGTTACCGAATACGAGGTGGAGAGCCCCAAAATCAACTTGCCTTTCAGGATAGTTCACCTTTCCGACCTGCACGCAAAGCGCTTCGGAGCAAAAAACAAGCGACTTGTCGCGGCGGTTAAAAAGGCGCGCCCCGACATAATCGTCTTTACGGGCGACATAATTCACCTCTACCGCAAGCCGGGGGAGGAGGCAGCCATAGAGCTGGTGGAACAGCTCTCCTGCGTTGCGCCCTTTTACTATGTTTCGGGCAACCACGAAATGAGGTATAAAAACTACCGCGAATTTTCGGTGAAACTCGCCGACGCGGGCGCGGTCATTCTCGAAAACGAGTATGTCATGACGCATGGCGTCGCGCTCGTCGGGCTGGGTTGCGCCAACCTCAAAAACAACAAGATTTTTGAAATCACGCCCGAGTTCGACTGCTTCAAAATTCTGCTCGCGCACGAGCCCCAGTATCTCACGAGGTATGCAAGGGCGGGTTACGACCTTGTGCTGAGCGGTCATGCCCACGGCGGTCAGTGGCGCATGCCCTTTACGGGTCAGGGCGTGTACGCTCCCGGGCAGGGACTGCTGCCCGATCTGACTTCGGGCGAGCATATATGCGGGTCAACGCTCATGATAATCTCGCGCGGACTGGGAAATTCGGAATTCCCCCTGCGCATTTTCAACCGCCCCGAAGTGCTGGTAATCGATGTAAAAAAGCGCAACTGAAAACGCACGGAATAATATTTTTTGATATGAATAAGCCCCCGCCGCAAAATTGCGGCGGGGGCTTTGATTTTGTGAATGTGATTTTGTATTTGCTTAAATGGCTTAATTGCGCCAAAACTTTTTGTCGCGAAGAATATTAGTTGACCTGTCCGAAAAATTATTTAAACCGAATGCATTCCGGCGCGAAGGTCGGTCGTCTGTATTTTCGGTCGACTGTATTTCCATTCGTCAGTATTTTCGGTCGGGTGTATTATAAGTTGCCTGCGACTTTTGTCAGTCGATGAGCAGGGCTAAAATGCCCTTTATTGCGTGCAGCTTGTTTTCAGCCTGTTCCATTACCGCGCTGTGTTTGCCGTCGATGATGTCTTCGGTAACTTCAATTCCGCGCGAAGCGGGCAGGGGGTGCATGAACATCGCATCCTGCTTTGCGACGGACATTATGGAATTATTTATCTTGTAGGGCGCCATTATTTCCATCTCTTCGGCGTCGGGCTTGGAATGATAGCGATAGCTGTCGGTGTAAACTATGTCGGCGTCCTTCGCGGCGTAGTAGGGGTCGTCGGTCAGGGTTATGCTGCCGTACTGTTCCGCCCTGTAAACGTGTTCGCGCTTTATTCTGAACTCGTTTGGCGTTGCAACCGAAAGCTCCATTCCGCACTTTACCGCGCCCATAATCAGCGAAGCCGCAACGTGCGAACCCTTGCCTATGTATGCAATTTTAAGACCTTCCAGCTTTTTCTTCTTTTCCCATATGGTGAACAGGTCGCACACCGTCTGTATGGGGTCGAAGTCGTCGTTGGTGGAATTTATTATTGGAATGGGCGAAACGGCTACGTAATCGTCAAGCTCTTTCTGCTTTATGCCGCGCGTAACCAGCGCGCCCACGCCGTAGCGCGCGAGAACGTTGACTATGTCGGTTATGTTTTCGCCTGCGCGCATGTCCCTTTCGCTGTACGGAAGATTTATGCAGCTTCCGCCAAGCTGATTTACGCCTATTTCCAGCGCGGAGCGAGTGCGCAGCGAAGTGTCGCCGAAGAGCAGCGCAATCGTAATATCTATGAAAATCCTCGTATTTTCGTGCGCGATAAACTTTTCCTTCATCGCCTTTGCGGCATAGAGAAATTCAAAAATTTCCTCCGTGGAAAAGTCTGCAAGTTTGGTCATATGCTTGTAACTTACGCCGTATCTGGGCGAATAACGATTTATATCCATAATTTTCCCTTAATATTTGTTTGAATTGATTATATCATGCTCCGCCGTCTTTTTCAAGTCCTTTTGAAAATACGCAGCCGCAAAAATTCTGGCGATAGAGGGAGTATTCCTTGGAAAGAGTGCAGCTTCTCAAATAGCCGTCGCCCTTTTTGAAATCGCTCGAAAGCCATTTTACGCCGTGCGCCGCGGCGCATTTTTCGCCGATTTCGTTTATGGCGCGGGCGTTTTTAAGCGGACTTACCGTAAGGGTGGTGGTTATATAATCGTAGCCTCTCTCCGCCGCGACGAGCGCCGTTTGCGAAAGGCGCAGCCTGAAGCATTCCATGCACCTCGCGCCGCCCTCTTTTTCCCTTTCAAGTCCTCTGACGGCGGAATAAAATTGTTTTTCGTCGTGTCCGCAGGGTTCGAGTTTCGCCCAGCCCGTCTGCGAGAGAAAGCGCTTCAGTTCGTCCAGGCGTTTAATATATTCCTCTCCCGCGATGTTGGGATTGTAAAAAAGCACGGAAATATCGAAAAAATCCTTTATTCTTTCCAGACAGGCGGTGGAGCAGGGCGCGCAGCATGCGTGCATGAGCAGTTTTTTGCCCTTTGCGCCCTCTTCAATCTCTTGGAACATTTTTTTGTTGTAATCTGTCGCGTTCATACGCTAATAATTTACCACTTTGCGGACGATATTTCAAGAAAAAAATAAAAAATTAAAAAAATCGACCTTTAAAGCCTTTGTAAAAGGCGAGCAAATATGTTATTATTGTATTATAAAACCTAAAAGAGGAATTATTATGGCAAATCTTAAACTGAAGGGAGTAAACAAACTTTTTCCGTCCGGCACGCTCGCGCTGTGCAACGTCAGCCTCGAACTTTCCGATAAGGAATTCGTAGCCGTGGTCGGCGCGGAAAAGAGCGGAAAATCAACCCTTCTCCGCGTCATTGCAGGGCTGGAAGAAGCCACCGCGGGAGAAATTTATATCGGCGATAAGGAAGTTTCGTCCGTTTCGCCCAAGGAAAGGGACGTAGCCATGATATTCCGCAACGATACGCTCTATCCCACGATAAACGTGTTCGAAAATATGGCTTTCGGTCTCAAGTTGCGCAAAGCTCCTCAGGCTGCAGTGGAGCAGAGGGTAAAGGTCGCGGCGGAAATGCTCGGGCTTTCCGACGTTCTCAGCCGCAAGCCCAAGCAGCTCACCGCGGAACAGCGCCAGAGGGTCGCCCTCGGCAGAGCGATTGTCAGAGAGCCCAAGCTCTATCTCTTCGACGACCCCATCGCAGGTCTCGACAGCAAGCTCAAAGCGCGCATGCGCAACATTATAATCAATCTTCAGGCGCGCATGGAAGGCACGTTCATTTACGCCACTAAAAACGTAAACGAAGCTCTTACCATGGCTACGCGCGTCATAGTTCTGCGCGAAGGCGTCGTTCAGCAGATAGACACCCCCGCAAACCTCTACGATTATCCTGCAAACGCGTACGTCGCATTCTATATCGGCTCGCCCACGATAAACTTCATCAACGGCGCGACGGTCGAAAAGCGCGACGAGGGCGTGTGCGTAGTTTATAAGGACGTCTGCATTCCCGTACCGGAAAAAATTCTTTCCCGCTTCGCGGCAAGCGAGGAATATATCGGCACGGGCAAAAAGGTTATATTCGGTATTCGTCCCGAGGACGTGAAGTGCGCCGACGCGGGCGTTCTTTCGGGCGTAGTTTCGTCCAAAGCCAAGGAGGACGATAAAACTTATGCCGACTGCAAGATTGCCGAAGGCGTTTCGCTGCTCGCATGCTGCGACGAAACTCTGTCCAAGGGCGACGGCGTAAAGCTCGACTGCGACCTTGAGCATATGTATCTCTTCGACGCGGAAACCCGCCTCACCATCCTCGAAAGGGACGAAGGTTACAAAAAGACGGACTATGCCGACGCGGACGCACAGGCTATGGCTTATGCGGAGGAAGAAAAGCTCAAGTCCGACCTCAAACCCGTAGCTCCTCCCACAAAGAAAAAGAGATAACAAAGAAAAAACAGAGCTGGTATTTTTAAGGCGCGCGCCGATTGAAATACCTCTTAAAAACGACATATAAACGCTCCCGCTTACAGAGAGGGGGCGTTTGCCTTTAAAACGGCGAAGTCTGCGTTTAAAACGGCGCAAAAAGACTATAATATTTTTATATACCCAAAGGACACGCAAATCTTTTTTATGGAAGTAGTTTTAGACGCCCTGCTGGACACGCTCAAGGTGTTCCCGTTCATACTTATAATTTATATACTTATCGAGCTTCTGGAACACCGCACGTCGTTCACAAAAAATCATAAGCTGTTGCAGGGCGGGCTTGCGCCTCTCGTAGGAACGGTTACGGGCATTATCCCGCAGTGCGGCTTTTCTGTCATGGCGGCAAAGCTGTACGATAAAAATTTCATACGCACGGGTACGCTGCTCGCGGTATTCCTCGCAACCAGCGACGAAGCATTGATAATTCTCATTTCCAGCGGCGCGTCCGCCGCCGCGGTCATGCCACTCATCGCAATTAAAATAGCGGTGGGGCTTGCCGTGGGATATCTCGTCAACTTTTTGCTTTCGGGCGAAAAGCTCGCCGAACTTCAGGACGACGACCACGACGAAATTCACGGCTATTCGTGCGGCAGAGAGCATGAGGGCAAGGCGGTCAAAGTTTACTTTGTCGAACCGCTCATTCACTCGCTCAAAATCGCGCTGTATATTCTCATTGTCAACCTAGTGTTCGGCTTCATAGTCGAAGCCGTAGGCGAGGACGCAATTTCTTCCAGCCTCATTGGCGGACCTTACCTTCAGCCTTTAATAACTTCGGCGGTGGGGCTTATTCCCAACTGCGCTTCGAGCACCATCATAACCCAGACCTACGTCGCGGGCGGAATAATGTTCGGCAGCATGGTTGCGGGACTTTGCTGCAACGCGGGACTGGGCTTTGTAATTCTTTTAAAGAACACAAAAAAAATAAAGCGCAACATACTTTTGATAATAACGCTCTACGCCGTGTCGGTCGTAGTCGGAATTGCCGTAAACGGCGTCATGGTCGCCTGCGGCATGGCATGATTGCCGCGCCTTTTAAACTTCGGGCAGGTCAAAATGCCTTGCAAGGCGCGCAGGCTGTCGCCTGCCGCGCCCTATTTTTGTCTTCCGCAGGGCGGGGTTGCGGCGTATGCGCGACGATTAAAAAGACAAAAATTTTTTGTTTCGGCGGGGCGATTTAAGTTGACTTGCCTCGGCGGGCTTTGGTATAATGATTGAGCATTTCAAAAATAACTGCGCAGGCGAAGGAGGGTAGAAAGAACATGTCCACGATTAAAGTCGGTGAAAACGAGTCGGTTGAAAGCGCGCTCAGAAGATTTAAGAGAAAGTGCTCGCGCGACGGCATAATAGGCGACCTCAGAAAGAAAGAGTTTTACGAATCTCCTTCCGTAAAGAGACGCAAGAAGTCCGAAGCGGCAAGAAAGCGCAGCAGAAACTAAATTAATCAAAACTCTACCAAACGGCAACGTTCGGTAGAGTTTTTTCTTTATAAAAAAAGTCGAAAACGGGTGAATTATGGAAGATTTGAAGAGCGCGGCGCGCAGCGCAAAAAAGCGGCTTAAAAGCGATTTCTGGCAAAAATGCAAAAAGGATGTGGACGACGGCGCGGAGGCTGCGAGGGAAAAGGGGCTTAACGAAAGCAGGATAAAATCCAATCTGTACGGCAGGGTAAAACAGAGCATAAAGGGCGAAAAGCCTGACGCGTTTTACCTTAAGGTGAAGGAACTTTTAGATACCTGCGGCGAAGTGTCGGACGCAATCGGCAGACTTACCGACAGGGAATACTACGAAAAGCTCTCCTACGACGAAAAACAGAGATACACGCTCGAGCTTTCGGAAAAGTACCTCGCCGCACTCGAAAAGTACCGCCGCGAAAAGGAAATGAACATTTAAGCGTTTGCCTTTCCGCCCCCTCGTGTGGTATAATGTACGGGTACTTTAAAACGACGCAGGTTATCAATTTTTTACCGTAAGAAAAGGCTATGGACGATATACTTTCATCACTCAACCCCGAACAACTCAAACCCGTCTGCGACACCGAAGGACACGTTCTCGTCCTCGCGGGCGCGGGCAGCGGCAAGACGAGGGTGCTCACTTCGAGGATTGCTTACATACTCGAAAAAGGTCTGTGCGCGCCCTCGGGCATACTTGCAATAACTTTCACCAACAAGGCGGCGGGCGAAATGCGCGAACGCCTCGGCGGCATGCTCGGCGACGTTTCTTCCATGTGGATATGCACCATTCACGCAATGTGCGTGCGCATTTTGCGCCAGTTTGCAGAAAGCGCGGGGCTTAAGAGCAATTTTTCCATTTATTCCGAAACGGAGCGCGCAAACGTCATTAAAAAGTCGTTCAAAGAGCTGGATTTCGACGAAGAAAAGTTGCTCAAGGACGCAAAATATCACATTGCAAACGCAAAGATGCTCGGTCTCGAGCCGGATATTTACGGCTCGCGCTATGCCGACGTTCCGCATATGGACGAAATCGTCCTCATATACGACAAATACGAAAAACACCTCGCGGCGAACAACGCCCTCGACTTCGACGACCTGTTAATTCGCACTTTAAGGCTGCTTCGCGGCAACGAGGAGGCGCGCGACTATCTTTCCGACAGGTTCAGATATATCCTCGTCGACGAGTTCCAGGATACGAACGCCGTTCAGTACAACATAATAAAACTGCTCGCGTCCAAGCATTGCAATCTGTTTGCCGTGGGCGACGACGACCAGTCAATTTACGGCTGGCGCGGTGCGGAAATCGAAAACATTCTGCGCTTCGACAAGGACTTCCCAGACGCAAAAGTCTATAAATTGGAGCGCAACTATCGTTCGACGAAGTCGATTTTGAAGTTTGCCAACGCCATAATAAAGAACAACGGCACACGCCGCGGCAAGACGCTGTGGACGGAGGCGGGGGACGGCGAAAATCCCGTCTTTTATCCCGCCGAAGAGGAGGCGGAAGAGGCGCTCTTCGCTGCGCGCACGATAACCGCGGCTGTGGCGAGGGGCGAAAAGTTTTCTTCATTCGCCGTTTTAATGCGCATAAATGCGCTCACGCGCTCATACGAACAGGAATTCACAAAATATTCCATACCTTATAAAGTTTTCGGCGGCTTCAAGTTCTTTGAAAGAAAGGAAATCAAGGACGTTCTGGCATATCTCCGCCTCATTTCCAACCCGTTCGACGACGAAGCGCTTTCACGCATAATCAACGTGCCCAAGCGCGGGATCGGCGGCAAGACGCTGGAGGCGATGGAAGTTTACGCCGCGCAGTCGGGACTGTCGCTGTACGACGCCTGCCTCGACGCGGAATATCTTCCCGTTTCGTCGGGCGCGAAGAGCAAGCTTTGCGACTTTGCGGATACCGTAAAGGGCTTGGTAATCGCCGCGCAGGGCGGCACGGTTTCGCAGCTCGTCCGCGACGTGATAACGCGCACCGAACTGCGCACGGCTTACGACGACGGCTCGGACGAGGGGGATTCAAAGCTCGCCAACCTCGACGAATTTATCGCCTCGGTCGACGACTTCACCCGCCTCAATCCACAGGCTACGCTGGACGAGTACCTCAATCAGGTTACCCTTTCATCCGATACCGACGAGATGAACGACGGCAACTACGTTACTTTAGCCACGATACATTCCGTGAAGGGGCTTGAATTCGACAATGTGTTCATATGCGGTCTTGAGGACGGCATAATGCCCTCTTCGCGCTCGCAGGGCGATAAAAAATCGCTCGAAGAGGAAAGGCGGCTTATGTACGTCGCCATTACGAGGGCGAGGAAAAAGCTTTACCTCACCATGTCGCGCTCGCGCTATCTGTACGGACACAGGGACAGAACGGTGCCTTCGCAGTTTTTATCCGAACTCGGCGACCTTATACCAAAAAATTCGCTCTCGCCCGTGCAAAACATGCGCGGGGCGGAGGGTTATTCTTCCTACCGCACGCTCGGCGAAAGCTCATTCGGGCGCAGGCAGGGCGGCTATAACGACTATTCCCGCAGGGATAATTTTTCAAGCCGCGGAGATTATTCGCCCTCGCGCGGAAAGGGCTTGTATTCTTCGGACGAGGGCTACGAAAGCGATATTCCCGCTTCGCCCAAGCGCACGGAAAAGGTAAGTTTCGTTTCGGCGTCGCCCTTCTCGCCCAAAAAGCCGCAGGCGGCAAAGAGCTACTCGGTAGGTACAAAGGTCAGACACCCCAAATTCGGACTAGGCACGGTAATCGCCGTCAAAAACGGCGGCGCGGTCATCAACGTCGCGTTCGACGGTCAGGGAATAAAGGAACTTTCGGCGGCGATCGCGCCCCTGGAGATTATAAAATGAGCAGAGTGAGAGAGCTTATCGACACGCTGAATAAGTGGGCGTACGAATATTATGTTCTGGACAATCCCTCCGTTCCGGACAGGGAATACGACAGGCTTTACGACGAACTCGTCGAAATAGAGAGGCAGACGGGCATAGTTCAGCCCGACAGCCCCACGCGCAGGGTGGGCGGACAGCCGCTCAAGGCGTTCGAAAAGCACGAACATATTTCAAGGCTGTATTCCCTTGATAAAGTGGTAACTTACGATCGCCTTTCGGCGTTCGTTACGCGCATCAAAAAGGTCAAGCCGGACGCGGATTTCACCGTGGAATACAAGTATGACGGTCTGACCATGTGCATAACTTACGAAAACGGCGAGTTCGTGCGCGCGACGACGCGCGGCAACGGCGTCGTCGGCGAGGACGTTACCGCGCAGTGTCTGACGGTTAAATCTCTTCCGCTCAAAGTGCCTTTCAAGGGGCTTATGGAAGTGCAGGGCGAGGCGGTCATACCCCTTTCCGTCCTCGAAAAATACAACGAGAATGCGCAGGAAAAACTCAAGAACGCACGCAACGCCGCTGCGGGCGCGGTGCGCAACCTCGACCCCTCCGTAACGGCGGAAAGGGGAGTGGAAATTCTCTTTTACAACGTAAATTACATCGAGGGCAAAAAGTTTTCCTCGCAGACGGAAATGTTCGATTTTCTGCGCGAAAACCGCTTTAAGGTTTATCCCTTCCTCGAGGTGTGCAGCGACGAGGAGGGCATAATTTCCGCCCTTGAAAAGATAGAAATCGAGCGCAAGAACATCGACGTCCTCACGGACGGCGCGGTTATCAAGGTCAACGACGTCGCCGTGCGCGACAAGCTCGGCTATACCGATAAATTCCCCCGCTGGGCAACTGCTTTCAAGTTCGAGGCGGAGGAGGCGCAGACGACCGTGCGCGAAGTTATCTGGCAGGTGGGCAGAACGGGCAAACTTACGCCCCTTGCAAAAGTCGACCCCGTGGAGCTGGGCGGCGCGACTGTCAGAAGGGCGACGCTCAACAACTTCGGCGACATAGAGCGCAAGGATATAAAGATAGGCAGCGTCGTCGCCATACGCCGTTCGAACGAGGTAATTCCCGAAATTTTAGGCTGCGTCGTACACACGGGCAGCAGCGTCAATATAATCAAGCCGAAAATCTGTCCTTTCTGCGGCAGCGAAGTAAAGGAAGAGGGTGCAAACCTCTTCTGCACCAACAGACTCTGCCCGCCGAGAATTGTGGCAAAATTCGCCCACTTTGCGGGCAAGGACGCGATGGATATAGAGGGCTTTTCGGAAGCTACCGCGGCGCAGCTCAACGAAAAACTCGGCTTTACGCGCTGTTCGCAGCTCTATACCCTCACAGATGAGCAGCTTGCAACTCTGGAAGGGTTCAAGGATAAAAAAATATCCAACCTCCTTTCGGCTATACAGAAGAGCAGGAATATTTCCCTCGAGCGCTTCATTTTCGCCCTCGGCATAGACGGCGTGGGCAAAGTTGCCGCGCGCGACCTCGCGGCGGCGTTCGGCAGCGTGCAGGCGCTCTCTTCGGCAACATGCGAACAGCTCACCGAGCTTGAAAATATCGGTCAGATTACCGCGCAGGCAATAGTCGGCTGGTTTGCAGACGAGGAGAACAAAAACGAACTCTGCGCTCTGCTTTCCTTTGTTTCGCCCGCAGTCGAAAAACGCGTTGAAGGCGGCATATTCGCGGGGCAAACGGTAGTTCTTACTGGCAGTCTGCAGTCCATGACGCGCGGAAACGCCCAAAAACTGATAGAAAAAGAGGGAGGCGTGTGCGGCTCTTCGGTTACCAGAAAAACCACGCTCGTAATTGTCGGCGAGGACGCGGGCTCAAAGCTCGAAAAGGCAAAATCGCTCGGCATTAAAATTTTGGACGAGCAGCAGTTCCTCGCGATGCTGGGGCAATAAAAATTAATTTTTTCGCGGCAAAAATATGTGTTTTATGAGCGCGTAAGCCTGCAAGAAAAAATGCGGAAAATATGCGCCTGAATAATGCGAAATGTGAAAACGGCGCGGGGCGACAATTCGTCGCCCC
>ENA-UONV01001782-UONV01001782.1-human-gut-metagenome-genome-assembly--contig:-CS4-NODE-1782-length-17630-cov-18.969275_pt1 | contig 17630 bp, 15 predicted proteins | sample MGYA00242461_ERZ724008 | MGnify/ENA metagenome assembly ERZ724008 | reverse complement strand
CATCGCCGTTCCAACCGTACCTGGAAGCCGAATGTCCGTCGTGTCAAGGCGGTCGTGGAGGGTTCTCCCAAGTATATCTACGCATGCTCCCGTTGCCTGCGCGCTGGCAAAGTTACCCGCGCTGTCTAAGTAGCTGCATCTGCCGGTCACTTTGTCGAGTGACCGGCTTTTTTGTTTTCCAGGAGGAGGTTTTTCAGATGGCTCTGCCCCATGACCCCATCATGCTTTTGAGCATGGTGAACCTGAAGCTGCGCGACTTCTACCCCAGCCTCGACGCACTGTGCGACGACCTGGACGAGGACAAGGCCGCGCTGTGCGCAACGCTCGCTGCCGCCGGGTATGGATACGACCCGGTGCGGAATCAATTCGTATAAATTCAGGAGGATGCTTTCATGATGCAAGGTACCTATTATAAAGAGTGGAGCCGGATGCTCGGCCGCGAAATGGAGTTCAAGGTCTATGGCACGGCCGGTGTGCCGGTGCTGGCCCTGCCCGCCCGCGGGGGTCGTTTCTACGATTGGGAAAACAACGGGATGCCCGAAGCAGTGGCTTCCCTGCTGAGCAGCGGCAAGCTCCAGCTCTTTACCGCCGACGGCATCGACGCCGAGAGCCTGCTGGCTGGGGATGCTGCGCCCCGCCGCCGGGCCGAGATGCAGGAAAAGTATTTCAACTACCTGTCCACCGAGCTGGCCGCCCGCATCCGGGAACTGAACCAGACCGAGAAAGGCCAGCTCATCTGGTGCGTCGGCGTGGACACCGGTGCCTGTCAGGCCGTCAACTGCCGCTTGCGCCGCCCGGAGGTGTTCGGCGGTGCCATCGGTCTGTCCGGCCTGTACGACATGAGCCGCTTTCTTGGCAGCGCCGAGGACGACCTCGTGCTCCGCAATGCCCCCCTCGCCTACCTGACCGAGACCGGCCTCGTGGACAAAAAGGCCTTTGCCAAGGCGGAGGAGAACGACCTCATCCTCTGCGCCGGGCAGGGCAGCTACGAGGAGGAGGCACAGGCCGACACCCGCGCCCTCTCCGAGGCCCTGACCGCCGCCGGTCTGCCCGCCCACTGCGAGTTCTGGGGCAGTGATGTCTCCCACGACTGGTACTGGTGGGGCAAGGAGCTGCATCTGTTCGCAGAACGCATCTTTGGAGAAGGAGGAAGCCATGCCTGAATTTGTGATCGGTGCCCGCGGGCATGATTTTGGCCGTCACACCCCGGATGAGCTGTTTGCTTCCATCGGCAAGGCGGGCTTTGCCTGCACCCAGCTGGCCTACACCAAGGCCATTGAGGGCGTGAAGAGCTATGCCGATGTCACCCCGGAACTGGTCGAGGCCACCCGCGCCGCTGCTACCGCTGCCGGTGTTTCCATCGCGGTGAACGGCACCTACGTCGAGCTGAGCTATGCCGACGAGGACAAGCGCCGCGCCGAGGTCGCCAAGGTGCTGAGCCAGATCCCGGTCGCCAAAGTGCTGCACGCTGGCTGCATGGGCAGCGAGACCACCAACATGGCCAAGCAGCCCGGTGTCACCCGCAAGGAAGCGCAGGAAGCCCTTCTCCGCAGCCTGGGCGAGATCCTGCCCGTCTGTGAGGAGCAGGGGGTGCTGTTCGCCGTGGAGTGCGTCTACTACCACGCCATGAACACCCCGGAGGCCGTCAAGATGGTGCTGGACACCATCGCCAGCCCCAATCTGCGCGTCCTCTGCGATTTCGCCAACTGCGTCGGCCCGGAGGACGCTTCGCTGGACGCGCAGCGCCGCATCTGGGACAAGGTGGGCAGCTGGTACGGCGACAAGATCGCCGCAGTACACTTCAAAAGCCAGAACTTCCGGCCGGATGGCACCCTGTACTCCACCAGCCTGGAGGATTCCTGCGTGGACTATGCAGGCGGCTTCGCCATGCTGAAGCAGATGCCGCAGGCCGCCTTCCCGGTCCTGCGCGAGGAAGCCGTCCCCGCCCGCGCCGCCAGCGACATCGCCTTTATGCGGAAATTCTGCGAATAAGCGCTTGCCTTTCAGGAGCTGAAGAAACTCCTTCCGTCATCGCTCACGCGATGCCACCTCCCTCTAGGAGGGAGGCTTTAGGCCCCCTCTCCGAGGGGGCTGTCACCGAAGGTGACTGGGGGAGTCTCTTCAGCTCCTTCTTTTTTGTCTTCCGTGTTCACGAAAAATTCACAATTGAATTTTCATTTCCTACTTGTTCTGTAGGACAAGCTGTGCTACAATGCCCTTGTACGAAAGATACCCCCAAGGGGTAATTTGAAAGGAGTTGTTCCCATGAGCAGCGAGATGGAACCCTGCCCCCGCTGTGCCCTGCACGAAGCGTCCCCTGCCCCCTGCTGCGAAGATGCAGCTGCCGAAACAGCGCAGGCCGAAGCAGAGGCCCTGCACGCCTGCTGCTGCCGCCACAAAAAGCGGAGCGAAGAGGAGTACAAGAGCCTCATCCACCGGCTGAACCGCATCGAGGGCCAGATCCGGGGCATCCGCGGCATGGTCGAAAAAGACGTCTACTGTGCCGACATCCTCGTGCAAGTGGCGGCGGCAAACTCTGCGCTGAACGCCTTTTCCAGAGAGCTGCTCAGCCAGCATGTGCGCACCTGCGTCGCGGACGACCTGCGCGCAGGCAGTGACGAAAAGCTGGACGAGCTGCTGAAATTGCTGCCCAAACTCATGAAATGACCCTTTTTCGGACAAGCTGACCCATCGCAAGGAGTGAGACTATGGAACAATACAACGTTACCGGCATGAGCTGCGCGGCCTGCTCTGCACGGGTGGAAAAGGCCGTAAACGCTGTGCCCGGCGTCACGAGCTGCTCGGTGAGCCTGCTCACCAACTCCATGGGCGTGGAGGGCACCGCGAGTGCCGCCGCCATCGTCAAGGCGGTACAGGATGCAGGCTATGGCGCCAGCCCCAAGGCAGGCGGGCCCACCGCCGCCCCGGACCCCAGCGCCGACCTCGACGCCCTGGCCGACCACGAGACCCCCAAACTGAAAAAGCGGCTCATCGCCTCCCTTCTCTTTCTGGCGGTGCTGATGTACTTTTCCATGGGGCACATGATGTGGGGCTGGCCGCTCCCCCACTGGTTCGACGGCAACCACGTCGCGATGGGCCTCGTTCAGCTGCTGCTGGCGGGCATCGTGATGGTCATCAACCAGAAGTTCTTCATCAACGGCTTCAAGGGCCTCCTCCACCGCGCCCCCAACATGGATACGCTGGTGGCGCTGGGTTCCTCGGCCAGCTTCCTCTGGAGCACCTATGCCCTCTTCGCCATGACCCGCGCGCAGGTGGATGGCAACGATGCTCTCGTCATGCACTATATGATGGAGTTCTACTTTGAGTCGGCCGCCATGATCCTGACCCTCATCACGGTGGGCAAGATGCTGGAAGCCCGCTCCAAAGGCAAGACCACCGACGCGCTCAAGAGCCTGATGAAGCTGGCCCCCAAAACGGCCACCCTCCTGCGGGGCGGCACCGAAGTCAGCGTCCCCATCGCGGAAGTACGCAAGGGCGATGTTTTTGTCGTCCGCCCCGGTGAGAACATCCCGGTGGACGGCATCGTGCTGGAAGGCAGCAGCGCCGTGAACGAGAGCGCACTGACCGGCGAGAGTATCCCGGTGGACAAGGCCGAGGGCGACAAGGTCTCAGCCGCCACCACCAACCAGTCGGGCTTCCTGCGGTGCGAGGCCACCCGCGTGGGCGAAGATACCACTCTGGCGCAGATCATCCGGATGGTCAGCGACGCCGCCGCCACCAAGGCCCCCATCGCCAAGATCGCCGACACTGTGTCGGGCTTCTTCGTCCCGGCGGTCATCTCCATCGCTGTGGTCACCACCATCGTCTGGCTGCTGCTGGGCCGGGAGTTCGGCTATGCACTGGCCCGCGGCATCTCGGTGCTGGTCATCAGCTGCCCCTGTGCGCTGGGCCTGGCCACACCGGTGGCCATCATGGTCGGCAACGGTCTGGGGGCCAAGAACGGCATCCTGTTCAAGACGGCCGCTTCGCTGGAAGCCGCAGGCCGCACCCAGATCGTGGCGCTGGATAAAACCGGCACCATCACCAGCGGCGAACCCAAGGTCACCGACATCCTGCCCGCCGAGGGGGTAAGCGAGACGGAGCTGCTGACCCTTGCCGCCGCGCTGGAGCGCAGGAGCGAGCATCCGCTGGCCAAGGCCATCCTCGCTTACACCGAGGCCAACGCCATCGAAGCCCCGGAAGTCTCCGACTTTGCAGCCCTGCCCGGCAACGGCCTGACTGCAACGCTGGACGGCAAAGAAATTTACGCGGGCCACGCGTCCTTCCTTGCAACAAAGGCCGCTGTGCCGGAAAGCCTGAAGGCAAAAGCCGCCGCGCTGGCAAGTGAGGGCAAAACGCCGCTCTACTTCGGCGGCGCGGGCCGTCTGCTGGGCGTAGTGGCCGTGGCCGACACCATCAAGGAGGACAGCCCCCGCGCCATCCGTGAATTGCAGAACATGGGCATCCGGGTCGTGATGCTCACCGGCGACAACCAGCGCACCGCCGACGCCATCGGCCGTCAGGCAGGCGTGGATGAGGTCATCGCTGGCGTCCTGCCCGACGGCAAGGAAGCCGTCATCCGCAAGCTGCAAGCCTCCGGCAAGGTCGCCATGGTCGGCGACGGCATCAACGATGCCCCGGCCCTGACCCGCGCCGACACCGGCATCGCCATCGGTGCCGGAACGGACGTCGCCATTGATGCGGCGGACGTGGTGCTGATGAACTCCCGGCTCTCCGATGTGCCCGCCGCCATCCGCCTGAGCCGCGCCACCCTGCGCAACATCCACGAGAATCTGTTCTGGGCCTTCATCTACAACATCATCGGCATCCCGCTGGCCGCCGGTGTGTTCATCCCCTTCGGCCTGACGCTGAACCCCATGTTCGGTGCCGCCGCGATGAGCCTGTCCAGCTTCTGCGTCGTCAGCAACGCGCTGCGCCTGAATCTGTTCGACCTGCACAGCACCAAACACGACCACAAGATCAAGACTTCCGCCCTGCCCGCTGCCGCGCAGCCGCAGGCTGAAGATACGACCGAACCCGTTTCGGAATCCACTGTCAAGGAGGAACATTCCATGAAAAAGACCCTGCACGTTGAAGGCATGATGTGCTGCCACTGCGAGGCCCGCGTGAAGAAGGCACTGGAAGCTCTGCCCGAAGTCCACGAGGCCGTGGTCAGCCACGAGACCGGCACCGCCGTCGTTACCCTGAGCGCCGATGTCGCCAACGAGACCCTGAAGAAGGCCGTTGAAGACCAGGACTACAAAGTGACCGGCATCGAATAAGCCGCACCTGCCAAAAAGACCCTCTCCGTCCTTGCTCTGCTGCAATGCCCGGAGAGGGTCTTTTCATCTTTTATAATCTCTGCAATCGTTCTACGCCCTTCGTCTTCAGCCAGCGGAGCGCAGCCCCATCGGCCAGGGCAAGGATGCCCAATGCTGCCATCCATGCGGCCTCGACCGGCACGAACTGCGCCAGCACCAGCACCCCCACGCCCAGCACAAAGCCAGCGGCCCAGTTGACAAGCAGTGCCAGCAGAACGCTGGGGTTCTGCTTGATAACGGCCATCTCGCTCGTCCAGTGGAACCGCGGCATCGCCACGCCGAGCATCAGCCCGGCGGCAGCTGTGAAAACAACATCCAAGGCCACCAGCAGACCCGCCAGCAGGGCCAAAATCCACGGTGTACGCAGAAGCACCAGCCCGCAAGCCAGGCAGAGCAGCGCGGGCGGCAGAGTGACCAGCAGATGCAGGTCCAGTTTCGCCCGCAGCACCTGCCATGGTGTCACCGGCAGGCTTTGCAGCTGCCACAGCTGTTCCCCTTCCAGCGAGACAGACGGCACGGTGAGGAGGTTCATCCCGGCCACCAGCACCTCCGTGAAGGTCAGCAGCACCGCGCCCAGCTCCCGCGCGGGCAGCCGCGCCGCCAACGCCCGCAGTGCTTCCGCTTTATATCCCATTGCGCCGCTGAGAAGCAGCAGCGCCAGCGAACCCATGGCGCAGTTGAGCAGATAGGACGCGCTGCTGCCCAGATGGAGCAGTTCCCGGCGCAGCAGCGTCCGCCGCAGCGAGGAACGGCGGGCCAGCCGCGCCCGCGTCCGTTTCACAGCCCCGCGCCGGGTCGTCATCAAGGTCAGATATGGCCCGGAAAGCGCCCTGCCCAGCGCCGCGCAGAGCAGCACGATGCCAACGGCCAGCACCAGCAGCAAAAGCGGTTCCCCGCAGGCGGCACCTCCCAAAAAGCGCCCCGCACCCGTTAGGGCCGTGTTGTTTTCTCCCAGCGCCGCCTGCCCCAGCACCTGTTCAAGCAGAGCCATTCCCCGCTGGTAGGCGAGACCATACACCACCGCAAGCCCCAGGGTTGCCGCAATCGTGACCAGCGTTTTGTGTGCGGCCCGCGCAGTGCAGAGAGCGACCACCCACCCCAGCAGCGCCGCCAGAAGGGTCGCTGCCCCGGCCAGCACCAGCGCCATGGGAGCCGCGCTCAGCAGCCCGCCCAGCGGAGAAGCCGCATACAGCCCATACACTACTTCTGCCGGGACCCAGAGCAGCAGCAGATAGAACAGGCACATCGCGTACAGCCCGCTCATCCGGACGGCAAAGATCATCCACGGCGGAATGGGCATCGCCAGCAGCAGGTCGTTGTCTCTGGCCTGAAACAGGCTCCCATAGCTGGAAAACGCCCCTGCAAACACGCCGACAGCCAGCGCCAGCAGCTCCATCGTCAGGAAGTACAGCGCCTCCTGTCCGGCGGGCAGCAGCAGCTCTCCCAGCGGCCACGCCAGCGAGAAGAAACTGCCCATCACCAGCAGCACGATGCCCCCATACAGCGCTCCGAACGCCAGTCGGCCCGCTCTGGTGCGGTGTCTGCCGGTGCTGGCGCTCCGGACAAGGAAGGCCCCCTGCTCCCGCAGCTGTTTCCGGAACAGAGCGCGGAACAGACATCTGGTCTCAGTGTCCATCCTGCACCCCTTCCAGCTCCAAAAAGACCGATTCCAGCGAAGCATCGCCCCGCACCTCGGCCATGGAGCCAGCCCGCACGAGCCGCCCCTGCCGGAGGATGGCCACCTGGTCGCAGAGCTTTTCGGCCACTTCCAGCACATGGGTGGAAAAGAAGATGGCCCCGCCTGCATCGCAGAAGGCCCGCATGGTCTGCTTGAGCTGGTGGGAGGCCAGCGGGTCCAGCCCCACGAACGGCTCATCCATCAGGATGAGTTTGGGCGCGTGGAGCAGTGCCGCCAGAATGGCCAGCTTCTGCTTCATGCCGTGGGAGTAGGAGCTGATGGGCTGGCCCAGCGCTTCGGTCAGCGCAAAGCGCTCGCCGTACACCCGCACCCGCTCGGCGCGAGCAGCCTCGCGGACGCCGAACACATCCGCAATGAAATCCAGATACTGGATGCCGGTCATGTAGCCATAAAGGGCCGGGTCATCCGGCAGATAGGCCAGCTGACGCTTGGCCGCAAGCGGGTCGTCCCGCATGGAACAGCCGTTCACCCGCACCTCGCCGCGATCCGGCTGCAAGATGCCGCAGCAGCATTTCAGGGTGGTGGTCTTGCCCGCCCCGTTCGGCCCGATGAAGCCGAAGATCTCTCCCGGCCGGATGGTCAATGTGAGGTCATCCACCGCCGTTTTCTCGCCGTACTGTTTGGTCAGATGCCGGATCTCCAGCATTCGGATCTCTCCTTTCGGTCTTGATGTGCTCCTGTTTGATAGCCAAATCGTATCATCCACGGAAGTGCCTGTCAAGCATTTCGGCGCACGTCGGGATGCAAAAGCGGCACCAGCCCGCAAAGCCGTTTTGCTTTACAGACCGGTGCCGCTTTATGTTCATTTCAGGACTGCGACATTTTTGATGCCGTATCGTGCAAAAAGTTTCAGTGCTGCCGGGCCGATGCGTTCTCCGCTCACCACGATGGGGATCGCCGGCGGGCAGGAGACGGTGGGCATCGCGCAGATGCGGCCCAGCGCCGTTTCGGCGGGGATCAACTCCTGCGGGGCGAACACCGCCTGCCGCACGGTGCAGACCGCCGCAGCCTCCGCCGCCAGTTCCGTGAAGACATCCGCTTCCGGTTCCGGCAGAGCCGGGGCCGACGGCAGAGCCGCGCAGAGCCGTGCCACTGCCGCTTCCAGCCGCTCATAATCCTGCGCCGGGTTTTCGGGGGTGAACATCAGCACCACATACCGGGGGTCGGCATATTCGCACTCGATGCGGTCCTGCCGCAGAGCCTCGGCCAGCGCGGTGCCGGTTATGCCCAGTGCCGCCGCATCCAGCGTGAGTTTGAGCGGCTCACGGGCGGGGGCATCCACCGCCAGCGGGAGCGGACAGCCTGCCGCAGCGGCCTGCTCGTTCAGCACCCGGCGCATTCTGGTCAGCTGCCCGCAGCAGGAGTAGAGCCGCAGCGGATACCCCTCCGAAAGATACCGGTTGCACCGGTCGAGGGATTGCAGGATCAGATAAGACGGGCTTGTGGAGCCGAACAGCGCCAGCGCATTGCGGACTGCCGTTTCCTCCTGCACGGGCGCTTTCGGCCCCAGATGCAGGTAGGCGCCGCCGGTGAGGACAGGCAGGGTCTTGTGCCCGGAATCGCAGCACATCGCCGCCCCCAATGCAATGGGGTGGCGGCTGCCGCCCACCAGAAAGTTCAGGTAGGCACCATGGGCATTGTCCACCAGCAGCGGCACACCGTGCGCATCGCAGACCTTTGCAAGGGCCGCGATGTCCTGCATCCCGCCGAGGTAGTCCGGGCTGGTGAGGTAGACGCCGAAAGGGGTTCTCCCCTGCCCGGCCAGCCGGTCCAGCGCGGCGGCAAGCTGAGCTTCGGTCACGGGGCAGCTGCACAGCGCCCCGGCAGCGTCCGGCGCGGGCCAGAGCCACTGGATGTCAAGATCCAGCAGCGCGGCGGCATAGAGCAGCGCTTTGTGGGCGTTGCGGGCCGCCAGCAGCACCGGGCGCTGCCCGGCGGGGGCCGCCTGCATCGCCAGGCAGAGCATGGCCCGGATGCACTGGGACGAGCCCTCGGTGCTGTAATAAGTGTGGGCCGTGCCGAAGAGCCGGGTCGCGTTGGCCTCGCTCTGGGCGATGATGCCGTCGGCCTCGTACAGCTCATCCGCGCCCCGGATTTCGGTGATGTCCAGCCCTTCAAACCCCAGCAGGGCCTGCCCTTTATGGCCGGGCATGTGAAGGCGGGACGTCCCGGACTTTGCGTAGTTCTGCACAAAGTCCACGATGGGCGTGGTCATGCTCATTCGCAGGCTTCGCCGTCCGCGCAGGCGTTGCAGGTGCTGCCCAGTTCGATGGGCACCTCGATGCCCTGTGCGGCCAGCTCCTGGTTCTTGGCCACCTGGATCATGATGGCGCACTCCATCCGCTTGCGGAACAGCTCACAGCCGTACTCGTACACGCCGGTGATGCTGCCGGTGGCGTGGTATGCGTTGGCCGCACAGCCGCCGGAGCAGTAGAGCTTGGCCCAGCAATCCTTGCACTCCGGGCGGGCGTAGGCGTTGCAGTGCTTGAACTCATCCCGCACGGCGGTGTTGGTGACGCCCTTCCAGATGTCGCCCATCCGGTACTTGGGGTCGCCGACAAACTGGTGGCAGGGGTACAAATCGCCCCAGGGGGTCACGGCCATGTACTCGGTGCCGGAGCCGCAGCCCGAAATGCGCTTGTAGATGCAGGGGCCGCCGGTCAGGTCGATCATGTAATGGTAGAAGGTAAAGCCGCGGCCCTCGCGGTCGCGCTTGAGCATCTCTTTGGCCAGGATCTCATACTGCTCCTTCAGGATGGGCAGGTCGGCCTCGGTCAGGGCGCTGGGGTCATCCGGCTTGCAGACCACCGGCTCCATGCTCAGCTCGGTGAAACCGAGGTCTGCCATGTGGAAGATGTCGTTGGTGAAGTCGGTGTTGAAGTGGGTGTAGGTGCCGCGCATGTAGTAGCCCTTGTCGCCGCGCTTCCGGACGAACTCCTGGAACTTGGGCACGATGGCGTCATAGCTGCCGCGGCCCGCGTAGTCCTTGCGGAAGCGGTCGTGGACCTCCTTGCGGCCATCGAGGCTCAGGACGACGTTGTGGCACTCCTTGTTGCAGAAGTCGATCACATCCTCGTCGATCAGCATCCCGTTGGTGGTCATGGTGAAGCGGAAGTTCTTGTTGTGGATCTTCTCCTGCTCGCGGCAGTAGGCCACCAGCTTCTTCACCATCTCAAAGTTCATCAGCGGCTCACCGCCGAAGAAATCGACTTCGAGGTTGCGGCGGGTGCCGGAGTTCTCGATGAGGAAATCCATGGCGCGCTTGCCCACCTCAAAGCTCATCAGCGCACGGTCGCCCTGATAGCGGCCCTGCGAGGCGAAGCAGTAGGAGCAGTTCAGGTTGCAGGTGTGAGCCACATGCAGGCAGAGCGCCTTGACCACGGTGTTGCGGTTCTTGAAGTCGAAGGCCATGTCGGCGTAGGTATCGGGGCTCCACAGCTTGCCCGCCTGCTCCAGCGCGGCCACATCCTCCAGGCACTGGCGCAGGTCGGCCTCGGTCACGTCGGGGCGGTCGCCGTACTTTTCGAGCATGGCCGCTACGATCGCATCGGCGGAGCGCTCCTTGTACAGGGCGATGACGTCATACGCCACATCGTCCACCACATGCACCGAGCCGCTGCAGGTGTCCAGCACGATGTTATAGCCGTTCAATTGATACTGATGTACCATTTTAGTCTCCATTCCATTGTTACATAAAAAAATGCCGCCCGGCAAAGGCGGCATCCGATTTGCAGAAATTACTTGTTGCTGTTCTCGCACTTCTGGTTTGCCACGCCGCAGGAAGTCTTGCAAGCGGACTGGCAGGAAGTCTGGCACTCGCCGCAGCCACCGGTCACAACGCTCTTGGTCAGGTCACGAGTAGCGATCGTCTTGATACGTTCCATAATATATAACCTCTCTAGCTCAAAAGATTTGATGCGCAGAACCACCCACGCACGATATTATCTTTGTGTATAATACCACGGGCCGGGCTGGATGTCAAGATTTTTGTCACAGTTTGGCGGGAAGTGAAATGTTCACAGCAAAATACAGATGAGGCCGCTGCATCCATCGTTGATGACCTTTTCCAGCGTATCCTGCAGGCGGCCGCGGGCTTCCTGCGGCATGTGCAGCAGCTTGTTCTGCAAGCCCTCGTTGACCAGTTCATGCAGGCTCTTGCCGAAGATGTTGGACTCCCACAGCCGTTCCGGGTCGGACTCAAAGTCGCCCAGAAGGCTCTGCACCAGATCCTCGCTCTGCTTTTCGGTGCCCACGATGGGGTTGATCTCGGTGTGGATCACGGCCTTGAGCATGTGGATGGAGGGGGCACTGGCTTCCAGACGGACACCGTACCGCCCGCCCTGCCGGATGATCTCCGGTTCTTCGAGCGAAAGCTCGTCGATGGTGGGCATCACGATGCCGTATCCGGTGGCCTCCACCTGTTCCAGCGCACTGCGGATCTTTTCATATTCACGTCTGGCTCTGGAAAGCTCAATGATGCAGGGCATCAGGCCCGCTTCATCGCCGATGGCAAGGCCGGTCTGCTCGCTGAGCACCCGGTAGAACACATCCGGCTTCAGCAGAACCGTCACCCGCACGATGCCCTCCGAGAGATCCATGCCGCTGAGGGTGGAGCGTTCCACCGAATCGCTGGCAAGGGCTCCGGCGCTGTTCTGGGCCGGGACATCTTTCATGCGGGAGATCTTCTCCGAAAAATCCAGCGCGGCTGTATAGATCTCCGTTTGGAGCCAGTGGCCCCGATCCAGCATGGTGACCCAACGCGGGATGGCAAAATCCAGCTCCCGCACCGGGAACTCGTAGAGCACCCGCCGCAGGATCTCGTGCAGGGCGGCGCGGTCCAGGTCGATGCAGCTCACGGGCAGCACACTGCGCCCATACGCCTGCTCCATCTGCGCCGCAAGGGCCTGCGTTTCCGGGGCATCCGGGTGGGTGCTGTTGAGCAGGATGACAAAGGGCTTGCCCAGCGCTTCCAGCTCCTCCACGACCCGCTGTTCGGCGGGAAGATAGTTCTCCCGCGGGATCTCGCTGATGGTGCCGTCGGTGGTGACGACGATTCCGATGGTGGAGTGATCCCGGATGACCTTGCGGGTGCCGGTCTCGGCGGCAAGGTCAAAGGGAATCTCTTCCTCAAACCAGGGGCTTTTGACCATGCGGGGCTTTTCGTTCTCCTCGTGGCCCATGGCTCCCTCCACCATATAGCCCACGCAGTCGATGAGGCGGATGCGGCACTCGCCGCCGCCTTCCAGCTGGAGCGGGACGGCGTGCTCCGGGATGAACTTCGGCTCGGTCGTCATGATGGTGCGCCCCGCCGCCGACTGGGGCAGTTCGTCCCGCGCACGGAGGCGGGCGTCGTCCTCCTCGATGGCAGGCAGCACCAGCTGCTCCATAAATTGCTTGATGAGGGTGCTTTTGCCGGTGCGCACCGGGCCCACCACTCCGATCAGGATCTCGCCGCCGGTGCGTGCACCGATCTCGCGGCAGACCGTGGCTTCCAAACGTTCCTGCTTTTCCAAAATGGTCTCCTCCTGTCCGCATCTGGCGTTCTCAGAGACACTATATTCTCAAAACGCAAAAATAGAACCCTCTCCCAGCGCACAAGGCTGACGGAGAGGGTTTCCTTTTTTCTATCAGAGCAGCTTGATGGCCACGGCCTCGCTCGTGCGGTCCTGGGCATCATTGGCCTGCTTGGGGTCATCCAGCATGTAGCGGAGCAGCAGCACCTCGGCCACGTAGAGCACCGACACCTTGATGGGGATGCTGCCGGAATCCAGCGGGCTTTCCTGTGCGCCGCAGAGCAGCACCACGTCCGCCAGCGCAGCGCCCGGCGAGTCCTCGTAGTGGGTCAGCAGGACGATCTTTGCGCCGGATGCCTTTGCGGTGCGCAGGGTCTCCATCATGTCGCGGGTCGCGCCCGAATAGGAGACGAAGAGCACGACGTCCTCCGGCGTCATCAGGCTGGCGGAGAGAAGCTGCAAGTGGCTGTCTCCTGCCGTGCGGAACTTGTTGGACAGGCTGGAAAAGCGGGCACAGATATCATTGGCCAGCAGCATACTGCCGCCCTGCCCCAGGCAGAACACCTGCCTTGCTGCCCGCAGCAGATCCACGGCCTTGTCCACCGCATCCGGTGAAAGGGCGCTCTGGGTGCCATTGATGGCCGTGATGAACAACGCGCTCGCATGCTCACAGAGCTTGTCGGTGGTCGTACCCGGCTCCGGCTCCTGCTGATTGATGAGCGAAGCGGTCGCATTGGCCTGGGCCAGCGCAATGCGCATCTCATGATATCCTTCGAACCCCAGCGCCCGGCAGAACCGGAAAACAGTCGCCTCGGCCACCTTGCACTCCCGCGCCAGCGACGAGATCGAAAGATACTGCGCCTCGTCGGCATGGTGGATGAGGTAATCCGCCACCATCCGCCCGGATTTGGTCAGCTCGTCCTGCCGCTGGTGCAGCAGCTCCCAGAAATTAGTAGACATGTCAGCTTTCTCTCCTACTTTTTCCCCGGCATCCGCGTCTGCTCCGCCGCACATACCGCTGTGACGCCTTTGCCGGGACTCTTTCTTAATGAAAGTATAAAAGAATCTTTCCTCCTTGGCAAGAGTGGCTTTCACCACAAATCACCGTCGTTTTCTGTGCAGAGCGTCCAATTTCAGCCGGAAAGTACGACTTATTTCCGAAAATTCTTTTCAAAATCAGACAAAAACGTCCCTTTTGTTTTCGAAAACTTTTTTCAGGCTATGTAAAATCCGTGTTTTTACAATGGTTACAAAATGGCTACAATCACCAAAAAGTCCGCTGTTTTTTGAAAAAGAGTCGTTCTCTTCGCTTGATTTGGTAGTTGTTCACAAGAAAGTTTTTTCAAAATTGTGCATTGCATAGATAGACAAAATGAAAATATTTTTCTATAATAAAAGCAACAACAGCGGCTCGACACGATAAGCCGCAAACATATGATATGCAAGGAGAATTTCGTTATGAAAAACTGTATCTCTCGTCGCTCCTTCCTGAAGGCTGCCGGCATCCTGAGCGCGGCAGGCGCGCTGGCCGCATGCGGCGGTTCCTCTTCTTCCAGCACCGCAGCGTCTTCGACCGCCTCTTCCGCAGCTGCTTCCAGCACCGCTTCTGCCGGTGCAAGCATCAAGCTGTGGACATACCCCATCGGCGGCTGGGGCAAGGATGAGACTGTGCAGGAGCTGATCTCCAGCTTCAACGCAAAGTATCCGGATATCAAGGTCACCGTTGAGTATCTGGACTACACCAACGGCGACGACCAGGTCAACACCGCCATCGAGGGCGGCAGCGCACCCGACCTGATCATGGAAGGCCCGGAGCGTCTGGTTGCCAACTGGGGTAAGAAGGGCGTCATGGCTCCCCTGAACGACCTGTGGACCGACGATGCCAAGAAGGACATCTACGCATCGGTCGAATCTGCCTGCAAGAACGAGGCCGGTGACTACTACGAGTATCCCCTGTGCATGACCGCACACTGCATGGCCGTCAACATGACCAAGGTCAAGGAAGTGGGCGCAGACCAGTACATCGACACCGACAAGCACACCTGGAGCACCGACGGCTTCCTGAAGACCGTTGACGCACTGTACAAGGGCGGCTACGAGAACGTGGCAGCCATCTACTGCAGCGGCCAGGGCGGCGACCAGGGCACCCGCGCCATCATCAACAACATGTACGGCGGCACCTTCACCGATGCAGCCCACACCAAGTACACCGCCGACTCCCCCGAAAACATCAAGGCCATCCAGGCTCTGTACGATGCAAAGGGCGTCAACTTTGATGCTTCCATCAACGGCGGCGAGGAGATCACCCTGTTCCGCAACGGCACGTTGCAGATGGCATTCTGCTGGAACATCGCACAGCAGCTGAACTCCGACAACAACGACGCCGGCCTGACCAACAGCGGCGACGAGATCTTCCCCATGGCCTTCCCCACCGAGAGCGGTGACCCGAAGCTGTGCGGCGGTATCTGGGGCTTCGGCATCTTTGACAACGGCGACGAGGCCAAGATCGAAGCAGCCAAGACCTTCATCGACTTCATCGCAGCAGACCCCGACCAGGTCGGCGCAAGCGTTCTGGCTTCCACCTACTTCCCCGTTCGTGAGAGCGTTGGCGACATCTACGCCGGCAACGACATCATGAGCGAGTACACCAAGTTCATGTCCTACCTGGGCGACTACTACCAGATCACTCCGGGCTGGGCAACGGCTCGTACCGAGTGGTGGAACATGCTGCAGCGCGTCGGCACCGGCGAGCCTGTCGAGCAGGCCGTTGCGACCTTCGTTCAGAATGCAAACGCTGCCGCTACTGCTGAGGCATAAGCTGCACACCCCATTCTGACCGTCATCTCTTGATAAAACCCTTGCCCCTTCCTCGAAAATCCCGGCGAGGGAGGGGCAATTCTTTTGCAAAAAATCCGTCGGGAGCCGATCAAAACGAAAGGTTTGGTGATTTTCTTGGCTGCAAAGACTGCATCGATCAAAGAGCCGAAGCGCAGCCGCGCACTGGTCCGGCAGGAGACCATCGCATCCTACCTCTTCCTTCTGCCCAGCCTGATCTTCTTCTTGGGATTCGTCATCTACCCCATGATCCTGTGCGTGGTCACGAGCTTCTTCGATTCCACCATGAACCGCGCCGACATCTTCGTCGGCCTGGCGAACTACAAAGAGCTGTTCGCAGACCCCATCTTCATCGGCGCATTGAAGAACACCATCATCATCGTCGTGGTCTCCGTGCCTGTTACCTGTGCATTCTCGCTGTGGGTCAGCTCGGCCATCGTCGATCTGCCGGAGTGGACCACCAGCCTCTTCCGCTGCGTGTTCTATCTCCCCGTCGTCACCGGTTCGGTCGCCGTTACCGTCGTATGGAAGTGGATGTACAACAACTACTACGGCATCTTCAACTATCTGGGCAAAACGCTCGGCCTCATCGACAAGAACATCAACTGGCTGGGCGATGAGCGGTTCGCTCTGGGCTGCATCATCCTCATCCTGCTGACTACCTCCGTGGGCCAGCCCATCGTTCTGTACGTCTCTGCACTGGGCAATGTGGACCAGTCCATCGTCGAGGCAGCCGAAGTGGACGGTGCCAACGATTTCCAGGCGTTCTGGAAGATCAAGTGGCCCGCCATCATGCCCACCACCCTGTACATCCTGGTCATCACCACCATCAACTCCTTCCAGTGCTTTGCACTGATCCAGCTGCTGACGTCCGGCGGCCCCAACCACAGCACCGACACCATCATGTACTACATCTACTACACCGCATTCAAGCTGTACCGCTACGGCTACGGCAATGCAATGGGCGTTGTGCTGGCGGTCATCATCGCCATCCTGTCGGCAGTCCAGTTCAAACTGGGCAATCAGGACAATTAAGGGAGGTGCCAAACAATGAGTGCAACTGAAAAGAAACAAAAGCCGTTGAAGCGGCACCCCAGCAAGCTCAAGAAAGCCAGCGCCTACACCATCCTGACGCTGATTCTGATCAGCATCGTTGCGGTGACGTTCGCTTTCCCGCTGTATTGGATCATCACCGGTTCGTTCAAGACCGGCGCTGCCATCAACTCCACCACCCCGGAGTGGTGGCCCCATGAGTGGGTTCTGACCAACTACCAGAAGCTGTTCGCGGGCAAGAGCGCTCCGCTGTGGCAGCTGGCCATCCCCTTCAGCGCACGGTTCAGCAGCGACGGCGAGCCCACCTATTTCTCCGTCGGCCCCACGGCTCCGGCTGCGCTGCGCTGGATGATCAACACCGTGTTCATGGCTGTCACTTCCATGATTCTGACCTGCATCACTGCTGCCATGGCGGGCTATGCGCTGGCCAAGAAGCGCTTCGTCGGCCGCAAGGTGCTGTTCACCCTCATCGTCTGCGCCATGGCACTGCCCAAGCAGGTCATCCTGATCCCCCTGCTGCGTGAGATGAGCTCCCTGAACCTGTACAACACTATCTGGGCCGTCATCTTCCCCATCGTCGGCTGGCCGTTCGGCGTCTTTTTGATGAAACAGTTCAGTGAGGGCATCCCCACCGAAATGCTGGAAGCGGCCCGCATCGACGGTGCGAGCGAAGCAAAGACCTTTATCAGCATCGTTCTGCCGATGGTCAAACCGGGCGTCGGTGCGCTGGCCATCTTCACCTTCATCAACAGCTGGAACGACTACTTCATGCAGTTGATCATGCTGTCCAGCACCAGCAACCTGACCATCTCGCTGGGCATCGCAAAGCTGCAGGCAGAGAACAGTACCGACTTCGGCCTGATCATGGCCGGTGCCGCGCTGGCTGCTGTGCCCATCATCATCATCTTCCTGATCTTCCAGAAGTACTTCACCAAGGGCATCGCAATGGGTGCGGTTAAGGGCTAAAATCCCGACCGCCGCCTGCGGCGGAAACAGGGAGGGATTTTTGGCGCAGCGGTCTGCAAGACGCGAGGCCCGCCCAAGGGCCGAAGCGGATGCAGGGCACCGCAAGAGGGCGCTGCTTCCGCTGCCCGAACAGAGAGCATACGAGCTTGCTGTTTTGGCGCAGCGGTCTGCAAGACGCAAGGCCCGCTCAAGGGCCGAAGCGGATGCAGGGCACCGCAAGAGGGCGCTGCTCCCGCTGCCCGA
>ENA-UONV01001768-UONV01001768.1-human-gut-metagenome-genome-assembly--contig:-CS4-NODE-1768-length-17777-cov-5.985780_pt1 | contig 17777 bp, 9 predicted proteins | sample MGYA00242461_ERZ724008 | MGnify/ENA metagenome assembly ERZ724008 | reverse complement strand
TTTCATTATCGAAGCAAAGGCGGGTATTCTTTACGACGCGTCGTTCTGGTGTTCGGAGGCAGTCCGCAACGGCAATTTCGAAACGTATTTCAGACAGCACCCGGGCGAAGAGGAGCGCAACGTAAGCTTTATGCCGCTTCCCACGACTTTGGAAGGTTCGGTCGAAGAGGGTCAGGGCAAAAAGCAAGCGCTTCTGGACGTAGGCGCGTCCCAACTTTTCGTAAGCAAGCGCGTCGAGAATAACGAAGGCAAGAAGAAAGCCGTTATGGACTTCCTTAAATTCCTTTACAGCGACGCGGAACTTGCGGCGTTCACCGAAACTACCGGACTTAAAATACCCATTTCTTACGAATACGACGGAAGCAAACTCAACGACTACTTCTCCAAACTTACCAAGTACGTCGAAGAGTCCGAAGTGGTTTACTTCGCCTCCGACAGCACGATCGTAAACAAGAATCTCGAAGCGTTTGCGCTTACGTGGTCGGGTCCGATAAACAGACCGCGTTACGGCAACGACGAAATCGCAAAAGGCTTCCTCGAAGCGATGAAAAACTACGGCTATACCGCTCGCGATATATTCGACAATACCAAAAAGAGCGAAAGCGGCTGGGGTAATCTTCAGAAATAAGTATGAATTCTGCAACGATTAAAAAAGAGCGGAAGTTGAGCAAGACGAAAACGAACCGCCTTATCTTCTATTCGATCTTCATAGCGGTACCCGTAATACACTTTCTCGTGTTTTACGTGTATATCAATATCAACTCGATACTGATGTCGTTCAAGGAGTACGAGCTTACCGGCGCGCAGGGTTACGTCGCGGTTTTCGCGGGGTTCAAAAACTTCGCGGCGGCGTGGCAAGGACTCGTCTCGCGCGGGTTTATGGTCAAAAACTCGCTTATCTTCCTCGCCTCGGACTGTCTGATAATCACACCGCTTGCCGTGCTGTTCTCGTTTTATCTGTATCGTCAGGCACCGCTCAGCGGATTTTTCAAGGCGATTCTGTTTATGCCCCAACTTCTGTCGGGCGTAATCCTCGGACTGCTGTATAAGTACATTGCCTCGGACGTATATCTGTGGCTCGCCGAAAAACTGAATATGACGGTATCGGGCGGACTTCTCGACACCGTTCAGACCCAACTCGGCGCGTCGCTTGCGTTCAATATCTTTATGGGATTCGGCGTAAACGTACTTTTGTTCGTGGGCGCGATGAGCGGCGTAAACGCCGCGGTCGTGGAGTCGTCCGAAATCGACGGCGCGTCGCCTATGCAACAACTTTGGTACATAATTATTCCGTTGATTTTCACGACGATCGCAACCGTCGTAATCGTGTACATATCCCACCTTTTCACAAATCAGTACAATATGTACACGCTTTTCGGTAACGGAGCGGGCAGAACGAGTACACTCGGTTACTTCCTGTACGTTCAGGCAATGGAATCGGCACTCGTCGCGCCGCGCGACAACCTGCTTTCGTACCCCGTTCTTTCGGCTCTGGGAATCATACTTACGGCAATAATTCTGCCGATAACCATGTATCTCCGTCACCTTATGAACAAGTACGGACCGAGCGCGGACTGATCGGAGGCTAAGACTATGAAAAATCAGACCCGATCGACAAAGAAAACCGTTACGGTTACCAAAGTGGTTTTCGTTATACTGTTCGTCGTGCTTGCGCTATATGCGCTTATAATGCTCTCGTCGCTGCTGTGGGGTCTTATTACCTCGCTCAAATCCAGCAACGACTTCGAGAATTTCGGCAACGTGATCGGATTCCCGAACATTAGCGTCGAAGGAACTCCGTACGCCGGAATCCCGAGCGGAAGAGACGCGCTGCTTAAACTCGCCAACTACAAAATCGTACTCGAAAAATTCGTTATAACGAGAAGAGCGGTGTATTACGGACTCGGTCCCGAACAAATCGTGCATACCTGCAAGGCGGGATTCGGCGAACTGCTCGTAAACACCCTGCTTTACACCGTGGGCGGCGCGCTTATTTACGCGCTTATGCCCGCGCTCACCGCGTACCTTTGCGCGAAGTACCCCTACAAACTCAGCGCGATTATCGTCGTCGTGTACACGCTTATGATGTGTATGCCCATCGTCGGAAGCACGCCGTTCGAACTTACTTTTTTGCGCAACACCGGACTTTACGACAACATTATCGGCAACTATATCCAGAAAATGACGGGCAGCGGTATGTATTTCTTCGTTTATCTCGCATACTTCAAGGGGACGAGCGAAACTTACCGCGAAGCCGCGCAGATCGACGGCGCGTCGCAGCTCAGGATTATGACGACTATTTATTTCCCGCTCGCGATAAAGATTATCGCAACGGTGTTCCTTATTCAGTTCGTCGCGCTCTGGAACGACTATCAGACGCCGCTTCTGTATCTGCCCACGCACCCGACTCTTGCGTACGCCGTGTACTACGTCTCGTACGAAGCGTTCGAGCCGGCATTGTATCATACGCCCCCGCGTATCGCAGGACTTATGCTTCTTGCGGTTCCGATCGTAATCTTATTCGCAATTTTCAAAGACAAACTTATGGGAGATATTTCCCTCGGAGGAATCAAGGAATAAAGAAATATGAAATCCAAATCTTCGATTAAAAGAATTATCGCGCTTCTCGTTTGCCTTGCGGCGATGGCGTCGTGCTTCGCGTTTGCGCCCTATCGACCCGCCGAGGCGTCGGGCGCCGCGTTTGAAGAAAACCCGTTCGAGGAAGTGTACGAGTACGGCGAAACGCTCGGTATGCCGCGTTCGCTTACGATCGTTTCGGGCGGGCAGACCTATACCGCGGACAAGAGTTATATACGCTTTCCGGACGGCAAAACGTATACGGGCGGCAGAATCGAACTTAACTCTTACGGCGCGTATACCGTAATTTACGAGGCGACGGCGGACGGCAAAACGCTTACCGCGACGCACTCGTTCGCGGTAAAAACTCCGGTTTATTCGGTCGATAAAAACTCGATCTGCGAAATCGCGCAAATCAACAAAAACTTCGGCGCGGACGTAAAAGGACTTTCCGTCCGTCTTGCCGCCGGCGAAACGTTTACGCTCAATAAACCCGTAAACGTATACGAAACCCCGAGATTCGAGATTATGAAGTTCAACGTTATGCACTTCGATCCGATCGGGCAGGACGTTGCGATCAGACTTACAGATTGCCACGATCCTTCGACGTACGTCGAATTCGCGTACAAAAAGACGGTCTACGACGAAACGTATCTCGGCGTGGGCGCAAACGGCAAATCCGCCCGCGGACTTACCAAGTATATGAACGTCGCCGGAGAAAAGGTTTACTTCGACGGCGATGCTTACAAGGTCAACGTAAACGGCGCACTTATACCCAGCAACCGTCAGGCGGGCAGGTCGGCAGTTCCCGAAGACAGATATAATAACGTAACGCTGTGGCTCGATTCGTCGAACAGAAGCAAAATCCGCGCTTACGCGCAATGCTCTCCCGAGAATATAAATTACGAGCAGATTCCCGCCGCGCTTATCGCCGAATTCAACAACCCCGATATGTATAACTATACGTTCGACGGATTCACCACGGGCGAAGTGTTCGTTTCGGTTACCGCAAAAACCGTAGTAAACGCGGAGAGCGTCGAAGTTCAGATCGCCTCGCTTTGCGGCGTTTCGGGCGAAGATCTCGCGGGCGGAACGTTTACGGACGCAACCGGACCGCAGATCGAAGTAAACGCCGATACGACCTCTCTTAACGTTATGGCGGGCGTTCCGATATCCGTTCCGACCGCAACCGCAGTCGATCCGAGCGGAATCGCCGGCGACGTCGAATACTCGGTTTATTACGCGTACGGAACCGCTTTCCAAAAGAACGTAAGCGTTACGGACGGCAAGTTCACGCCGCACGACCTCGGCGAATATACCGTCGTTTACACCGCAAAAGACGTGTTCGGCAACGAGTCGCAACGGTTTTTCACGCTCAACGCGGCAAAAGAGGGCGAAGAGGGTATCGAGTTCGTTTGCGACGAAATTACCGGCGCGGTAGCGGGCGAAGTTATTTCGCTCGGCTCGTACTCGGCAAAGTCGCTCAATTCGGTCGCAACCGTTACCGTGTCGGTTACCGGACCGGACGGATCGGCGGTAAAAGTCGGTTCCGACATGAAAATGCTCGTAGAGCGGTCGGGCAAATATACCGTAAAATACGAATATTCGGACGGATTGTATTCGGGCAGCCGCACGATTGAGTTTACAGCAACCGACGGCGAAGTATGTCGCTTCGATAAAGATACGATTCTTCTGCCGAAGTATATGATCAAAGGCGCGCAGTACTCGGCGGAAAAGATAAACGCGCATCTTTATTCCTCGTCCGCACCCGCGCCCGTGCAGGTAAATTACGCGATTTCTTACGACGGCGGAGCGTTCGAAGCGTTCAACCCCGATTCGTTCGCCGTTGCCGGCTCGAAAACGCTTACCGTTCGTTATTCGCTCGCGTCCGATCCCTCGGTTTACGTCGAAAGCGACGAAATTAAAATCGTGGACGTCGGATATACCGCCGACGAACTCGACGCTTCCAAATACTTCGTCGGAGACTACGCCGGCAAAACGGACGAAAGCACACCCGACTTCGCCTCGTACGCGATCGGCGTCGGAGCGGCAGGCTCGCTCGAATTCGTAAACCCGTTGGTTATTTCCGGATTCTCGTTCCGTTACGCCGTGTCCGAAAGTCTTGCCGTCGGCTCGTATACGTTCAGGTTCACCGACTATTACGACAGAAGCAAAACGGCAACCGTAAAATTCGTAAAAGGCGGAGTCGAGATAAACGGCAAGTTCAGAGCCGTAGCGTATTCCGCCGTCGGAAATCCGATTACCGTATCCGTGGGCGGCAAAAACTCGCTCACCGTGGATTCGACCGTTATAGAATGCGATCTCGGACTCGATTCCGACAAGGTTCTGTTCGGTATCGGATTCGAAAACGTCACCGCGGCGGGCACGTTCAACGCGTACTCGCTCGGATTGCAGTCGCTCGGCTACTACGTAACTTCGGATAACATCGCGCCCGTTCTTTCGGTCGCTTACCCCGACCGCACGGCGAAAATAGGCGACGTCGTAACTCTCGCTCGCCCCGAGTTTGCCGACGTATTGTCGCCGTCTCCCGCGGCAAACTGCACGGTAAGCGTTTATAAGGACGGCAATCCCGTCACGAGCGAAGAGGGCGTGGTACTCAAAAACGCGGACGCGTTCGGCGGATACACGTTCAAAATCACAGGCTTCGGCTCGTACCTCGTGCTGTACCGTTTCACGGACGGCGTGGGCAAGAAAGCGGAGGATCGTTACGAAATTACCGTTACCGACGTCGTGCCGCCCGAAATTACGCTTAACGGCTACAACGGCAAACCGGTTTCGGTCGGCGTCAACAAAGACGTTTCGCCGCTTTCGTATAACGTAAGCGACAACATTTCCGCAAAAGAGAATATCAAAGTAACGATTATCGTCTACGACGAAAGAGGCGTGTTCGTGTGCGCAAGCAACGACAAATTCAAAGTAGAAAAAACGGGCAGATACACCGTGTACGTTTATTGCAGAGACGAGGTGGGCAACACCGCTTACGCGTCCTACGAAATCAACGCGAAATAACGAGGTGAAAATGAAAAACTTTATCAGAAAATTTTTATGCGTTCTGCTTACCGCGATATTCTGTTTCGCCGCGCTTCCCGCGTGCGGAAAGAATAACGAACCGGAAGAAAAGACGAACAAAATTCACGATTTTTCGTATACCGAAACGGAAAATTACGTCGTAAGGGACGGCGCGACCGGCTACAAAGTCGCTCTGCCCGAAAACGTATCCTCCGAAATAAACTACGCGAGAAACGAACTCGTAAATCTGTTCAAAGAGGCTACGGGCGTAACGCTCGACGTCGTTTCGGGCGCAAATCTTACGCACTCGGCGGAAAACAAGTATATTTCGCTCGGAAAAACGGGTCTGTACGAATCGAGCGGTCTTTCGGTCGATTTCGATTCGCTTAAATCGGACGGCGTAAGAATAATCACCAAAGACAACACGATTTATCTTCTGGGCGGAACCGATACGGGCGTTCTTAACGCGGTTTACGATTTCCTTAACCTCAACTTCAATTTCGAGACGTACTCCAAAGACTGCTACGTCATCGACAAAAACGTCAAAAACGTAAAACTCATGAATTACGACGTCACCGACGTTCCCGACATCGACTACCGTTGCCGCGGCGCAAGCGGAATACTTTACGCAACCTCCGAGGATTACGACGACGTAATGTATTCGTACCGGCTCCGCACCGTGGACGCGTACTGGAAACGCAGTATTCCCATTCACGAGGGCGACAGATCGTCCAAAAGCGCGGCGGATCACAACTGCTTCTATTATCTACCCACCAACGTCTACCTCGAAGATAACCCCGAATTCTATTCGACAAAGAATCCGAAAGGACAACTTTGCTATACAGCGCGCGGCGACGCGGAAAAGTACGAACTTATGACTACGTACTGCGCCGAAAAGATCGAGCAGTCGCTTAAGTTCTACCCGCGCGAGCAGTACCCGCTTTATACCGCGGCGCAGCTCGGAATCGCGGACAACACCGATATGTGCGGCTGCGACGAATGTAAACGCGTTTCCGCAAAGCACAACGACGCGATCGTCGCGACGATTATCCCGTTCCTTAAAGACGTCGCCAAAAAGGTGAACGCATGGATGGAACTTCCCGAAAACGAGCCGTACAAGCGCGAAAACTTCCAGTATATGTTCTTCGCGTATTGGGATACGCTTACCGCGCCGTTTACGTACGACGAAAAAACGAAAACGTACGTCGCTGCGGATAACAGCGTTCTTTCCGAAGGACTTAACGTTATTCCCTTCCTCGCGATCAACAGAGTAGACCACTCTTACAGCATCTACGACGACAAAAACGCCACGATCCGTTCGACGCTCGACGCGTGGCTCACCTATTACAAAAACGCATGGTGCTGGACGTACGGCTGTTTCTATCAGGACTATTTCGCTTTCTACGATTGCTACAACTACTACACCGACTCGCTTAAATATATGTCCGATCACGACATGAAGATGGTTGCGCCTCAGCTTCACAGTTCTCAGCGCGGCGCGGATACGGGATTCTTTACGATGGCGGCGTACGTCTTTGCAAAACTTTCGTGGGATTCGTCGCTTAAAATGCAAACCCTTATCGACAACTACATGAGCGCGATGTTCCGCGAAGCCGCCGAGCCGATGAACAAAATGTTTACCGAGGCGAGATTATGGCACGCCCGCGCGAGACTCGAATTCAACTGGACGTGGACGTCGTGGCAGACGACTCCCGTGCTTTCGGCGGGATACATCGAGTACGGCTACGTAAACAAGCTGTTCGGTTACCTCGACGAGGCGTACGATATTATCAAAAAGTACGAGAACAATCCCGCGCTTTACGCGAAACTCAAAAACCGTATCGACGTCGAATGGTTGTACCCCGCTATGACGGTTATCAACAACTTCGAGACGAAATTTACCGAAGCCGATTTCACGGCTCTAGGCAAAAAGTTCAAGCAGATCTGTATCGACAACGGCATAACTCACGTATCGGAGAGCGGCTCGATCACGTCGCTTCTTCAGAGTCTTTAAGAGGTGAATTATGAGATTGAAGAAATTTATCGGCATTATTTTCTCCGTCGCTCTCGTTATGGCGATGTCGCTGTTCGCGGTCGCGTGCGGCAACAAGCCGGGCGGCAACGAAAACAAACCTTCGCTTTCGCTCGACGAAACCTCGGTCGAAATGATCTACGGCGACGCTCATTCGCTCGTCGCGAATTACTCGGGAGGAGAAGGGCTTACCCTTAAATGGGCAAGCGATAACGAATCGGTCGCCGTCGTTTCGGACGGCGTTATAACGGCGGTAGGCGGCGGCAATGCAAAAATCACCGCGACTTACGGCGATCTTACCGAAACGTGCGACGTAACCGTCGGATTCGGCGACTACGTGCCCGAACTTAAAATCAGACACCTTACGTCGGACGGTATTCGTTTAAGCCTCAATTCGACTTACGACGTCGATCCGTACGTAACGTTCAACGGCAAAAGTTATCCTTGCGAGATCGTCGCGGAAAGCACGGATACCGACGTAGTTACTTTCGCGGACGGAACGCTCACCGCCGCGGGCATAGGCTCGGCGGAAGTCACGTTAAAGACGAACTGGAACTCGTTTGGCGGCGCGCTTACCGAAAAAACGATAACGGTAGAGGTTTTTAACGACGTAAACGTCATATCGGTCGCCACCGTGGGCGGAGAAACGAGCGTTACGAACGCGATCGAACTCAGCGTTACGCCGAGTTGGCAGGGCAACGAATACGCAAATACCGCGTCGGTCGAATTTCCGGTCAGCGAGAACGGAAACAAGAGTACCGTACAGGGAACGGTCGTTTCGGGCAGCGACGTGATTTCGTTTGATAACGGCAACGTCACCGCTACCCGAGTCGGCACCGCCGAGATCAGGGCGGATTATACCGACGCGCTCGGCAATAGTTATTCGCATACGCTTACCGTAAAAGTCGTTTGCCCCGTAGTCGACTATAACGCGAAATTAGAGTTCTGCACCGAAAATCCGTTCCCCGTCGAGTCTCTCTTCGGTGCGGGCGCGACTATCGTTTCCGCGTCGTCGGAAGGAAATCCGCTTCCGGTAGAGGGCGGAGTAATCGGTCTTGCCGCAAAGGGCGGCGATACCGCGACTTTCGAGGTTCAGACGACCAAGGGCGGATACCGCTTTACCGACGTGTTCGCGTACACCCGCAAAATCACTTCGGCGCGCGAATTCCGGAACGTATTCAGTCTGAAATACAATCAACCGATCGACGGCTATTATATCCTCGGCAACGACGTCGATAGTATTAACTCGTCGTCGTGGCAGACCATGGGCGGCGGCGCGGCAACCTACTTCAAAGGAACGCTCGACGGCATGGGTCATACCGTTACGGCAACCGTTGGCAAAAACGGACTGTTCGGCGCGCTTGCGGGCGGCGCAGTTATCAAAAACGCGAAATTCGTTCTCACTTTCACCGAGGGCGAGGCGTGCGGGCTTGCATACAACAACGCCACTTTCAATCAGAGCGGCAATAATCTCAGTCTCGCAACGCTCGAAAATCTTTCCGTCGTCACGACCAACTACTACGCGGGATCGTCCGCCGTTATGGCTCTTAAACCGGACAGACTTCACATGAATAAAGTTTACGTCAGAATCAACGGTAACGCCGAACTCGGCGCGTATACCGAGGCTTCGTCGCTCCGCCACGCGCTTTTCCGTCTCGATCAGTCGATCAACGACGGCGCGAAAGATCAGTTCAAAGGCGACGTAAAAGACGTATACGTCGTAACCGGTACGTTTATACCCATCGCTAACGGAGCGCAATGGTGGGGAAACAAGCATAATTTAGTTTCCTACGCCTATAACGACCTCGACAAATTAGGCTCGTTTACCCACAACGACAACAGACCGACCGAGATCAATTACTGCAAGATCAAAAGCGGCAACGCCGCGGGTTCGGCGGAGAGCAAGTTGTTCGGAACGGAAGTAAGCGACAACGAGTATTACACCTATTATTACGGCGCGCACCCCGACTACGCAAACGGCGGAATCGCGAGATTCGACACCGTTGCCGAACTTAAAGCGACGGGCGTAACGCAGGTAGGCGACTGGATTGCGGAGTAAAAAATGAAGTATTTGATTGCCGTGGATTTAGAGGGCGCGCACGGAGTAGTGGGCGAGCCGTATACCGGACTTAAACCGGGTATGGCGGAATACGACCTTGCGGTTCGCAACGTAACCGAAGAGGTAAACGCCGCGATCGACGCGCTGTTTGATTCGGGCGCGGACGAGGTTTTCGTCTGGGATAACCACGGAAACCTCGACAACCTCGACTTTTCGGTCGTGGACGGTCGCGCAAAAAAAGTAAAACCGCAAAATAACTCGACTTTGAGGCTGGAATTTCTTAAGGGCGCAGGTTACGACGGAATGGCTTTTATAGGTTATCATTCCCGCGAAGGCGCGATAAACGGCGTTCTCGCGCATACCTACGACTCTTCGGCGATTCAGCAATTCAAAATCGACGAAAAACCTGTCGGCGAGTACGACGTCGACGGAATCGTTGCCGAAAGTTTCGGCGTTCCCGTCATGTTCCTCTCCTCCGACGACGTTTGCGCGCGCGACTTTTCGGAGTCGTTTCCCGACGCGAAAACCGCAATAACCAAAATCGGCAAGGGCAGGAACGCAGCCGCGTTCATCGATCCGGCGACGGTTCTCGGCGATATTCGCAAAGGAATTTACGATGCGGTTAAAACTGCGAAAATCAGACGCAAAAAAACTTTTCCGTGCGATATCGAAATCAGGTACACGCGTACCGAAACGGCGGCGGAAAAGATGAAAAAACTCGAAGAGCAAGGTATAAAAACGGCTTACGCGGGCGACGCTCACACGATCGCGGGCAGAGCGAAAGACGTATACGAATTACGAAAATATTTATAAACGGTGACGGCTATGAAACTCAACAGACAAACCTACAAAGACAAAGTGTACGCATGCTGGATAGGTAAGAACATCGGCGGAACGATAGGCGGTCCGTACGAGGGAAAACGCGAAATCCTCGACGTAAAAGGCTTTATCACCAAGCCCAAAGAACCGCTCCCCAACGACGATCTCGATCTCCAGCTCGTATGGCTTCACGCCGTCGAGAGCGAGGGAGCGAAAAACATTACCGCCGAGGTGCTCGGCGAGTACTGGCTTTCGTTTATTCCCGTCGCGTTCAGCGAGTACGGAATAGCGCGCGGCAATATGCAATGCGGACTCACTCCGCCTCTTTGCGGCGACGCGGACAACAACGTGTGGAAGCACAGCAACGGCGCGTGGATCCGCACCGAAATCTGGGCTACTCTCGCGCCCGCAATGCCGGACGTTGCCGTAAGGTACGCTATCGAGGACGCAAAAGTCGATCACGGCACGGGCGAGGGAACTTACGCTGCTATGTTCGTCGCGGCGATGGAAAGCGCGGCGTTCGTTATCACGGACGTGCGTAAACTCATCGCGATCGGATTGTCCAAAATTCCCGCCGATTGCCGGCTCGCGCGCACGATCAGACTTCTTTGCAGGCTTTTCGACGAGGGCAAAACCCCGATCGAAGCGCGCAACGCCATAGTAAAAGAAAACGCGGACATCGCGGACGGCTGGTTTCAGGCTCCGTCCAACGTCGCGTTCGCGGTGCTCGGACTTCTGTACGGCAAGGGCGACTTCAAAAAGTCGATGCTCTATGCCGTAAACTGCGGCGACGACACCGACTGCACGGCGGCTACCGTCGGTTCGATTATGGGTATTATGTACGGCACCGCCGGCATTCCCGCCGACTGGCGCGACCATATCGGCGACGACATTATCACGTGCTGTATCAACCTCGGCGTTTGTTTCCGTCGCGTAAAAACCTGCCGCGAACTCACCGACAAAGTAGCGGATCTCGCTCCCGTCGTGGTTGCCGCGAATAAGGCGGAAAGACAGGCGGCGTATACCGAGTTTACAGACGGATGCGACGAGATAGACGAGGACGCGTTCGAAAAATTCTCGCTCCCGTACGGCAAAAGCGAGGAATCGGACGAAATGCGCCGTTCGCTTGCCGCGCTCAGACCGTATACCTTTACCCGCAAATGCGGCGCGTTTACCGCGATAATATCGTACGACGGCGATCCGTCGCTTTCGGGTGGGGAGAGCCGCGAGGTTACGCTCAGATTTATCAACAACGTAAAAGCGTACGGAAATCAGCCGTACTGGTTGAAGGCGGAAGTCGTGCTTCCCGAAGGGTTTACCTGCGACAAACCCGAATTCAAGGTTTATCTGCCGCACTGGACGCCGCTTTCCGAGGACTGCGAAACGCCGGAATATAAATTATCTTTCCGCGCGCCCGAGACGATCGCGTTTAACAACGTGATTTATCTCCGGTTCTCGATCGAGGGCAGATACGCTATTCATACCGTTCCGATTGTTTACACCGCACGCGCTTAACCGACCGAATCATGATAACGAAAAAAGAAACGACAATCAAAATAAAAGCGAACGCCGACGGCGTCGGCGAGGTGAGTATCGCCGGAAAAAGAAAAATCGACGACGCGTGTTTTGCGATCGCGGATCCGGACGGAAAAGAAACGAAAATCGCGCTTTCCGTATCGGGCGGCGAGGCAAAAGCCCGTTTCAAGGTCGAAAATCCGCGCCTGTGGGATACGGACGAGCCTAATCTGTATTCGTTCCGCTGCAAGATTTTCTCGGACGGCGAGCAAGAAGAAGCGCGCGGAACGTTCGGATTCCGAACGATCTCGACGGACGGAAAGAACGTTTGCATAAACGGTAATCCGATTTTCGTACGCGGCTATATCCGCGGCGCGACCGCACACGAGCACGGCAATATCGCCGGACTCGACGAAAAAGAGTTTTGCAGGAAGAACGTGACCGAGGCTAAAAAATTCGGATTCAATTACGTGCGTTTTCATTCGTCCGTACCGAGCGAAGCGTTTATGAACGCCGCCGACGAAGCGGGAATTTTAGTCCATATCGAACTCCGCGAGCCGCACGACATCTACAACAACCTCGAAGAAATGACTACCACGGGAAAATCGTTCGTTTCGGACGAGTTTCTCGACTCGGTCGTAAACAGGCTTTTCAACCACCCGTCTTTCGCGGTGTATTGCCTCGGCAACGAAATCCGCAATCTCGCCGATTCCGCGCTTTCCATCGCCGCGCTCCGCAAAAAGATTTACGAAAAGGACGGCACGAGGCTTTTTCTCGACACTTGCGCGTGGGGAGCGAACGGCAGAGCGAACACCGATCTCGACGTTCAGCATTTCAGTTATTATTTCCCGTTCGGCAAGCACGCGGATATGTTCGAAAACACCGAGAATCTTCTCGTCGTCGGCGACGGCGAAAGGGAAATGCGCACGGAGGGCGAAAACGCCGTTATATCGCGTTCGCTCTACTTTAACGTACCGATTTTCGCGCACGAGGTGTGTCATTATACCGCGCTTCGCGACTACAAAAAACTTAAAGAAAAGTTTGTCGCCTGCGGAGCCGAGCCGCCGTGGTGGATCGATCAGGAACTTAACCTTATCGAAGAGAAGGGCTACGCCGCAAACTACGACGAAGTTTATCGCGCCAGCAAGAGTTTTCAGTTTTTCTGCTGGAAAACCGCCCTCGAGGCGCTCAGGACGAGTCCGGTTATAGGAGGATTCCACTTTCTGCAACTCGCCGATACCGACGTTTACGAAAACTCGAACGGTCTGATCGATTGCTTCGACGACGAAAACGTCGTTTCGCCCGAAGAATTTCTTAAATTCAACGGCAACAGGGTGCTTGTCGCCAAAGTCGCGCCGTATCTGTTTTACGGCGGCTCGCGGGTAAATATCCCGGTATATCTGTCCACGGGTTATCGCGACGGAGTCGTTTCGGCGGATTTCGCGTTTACCCTTACGGGAAGAGACGGCAAAATCTATGCGGACGGCAAAATGTCCGGAATAGACGTAAGTCGCGGCGGCGTTAACGAGATTTGCAGACTCGCAATAACGCTTCCGCAAATAACGGATTCCGAACGGCTTACGCTTGCGGTTTCGCTCGTCGCAGGCGGCAAAACGCTTGCCGTAAACGAATGGAACGTCTGGGTCTACGAGCGCAAAAAACGCAGATGCTACGGCGAATTCATTTCGTTCCGGAGCGGCGACGTTTCGGTTACCGACGATATCGACTCCGCGCTCGAACGGCTCGAAAAGGGCGAAAAAGTTTGCCTTGTCTACCGTTCGGAGTGGACGCGGCACGTTCTCGACAAAACTCAATCCGCGCCGAAGTACGCATTCCGCGCCACGCTCAACCGCTTCAAACCCGTCATCTGGGACAGGGGAACGAATTACGGCGGACTTTGCGACGAAAAAACGCTTAAAGCGCACGGATTCGACACCGACAGATTTTACGGAGTAAACGCTTGCTATTTATCCGAAGACTGTGATAAGATAATAACGGACGACTTCCCGTTCGGTGCGAAAATTCTGATTTCCGGCATCGACAAGAGTTGCCGCGACAGATTCGACGCGTATAAGGGCTGCTTTAATCTTCCCGACATTATGGGCGACAGAACGTGGCGCAAGTTCGCGTATCTGTTCGAGCTCGGGGTCGGCAAGGGCAAATTGCTCGTGTGCGGGCTTAATATGACCGGACTCGATCGGGACGAGCCTTCGACGGCGTGCATGGCGGACTTTATTTTGCGGTATCTTGCCTCGGCGGACTTTAATCCGACAGAATGCACGAGCGTGGCCGCGCTTCGGGAATACCTCGGAAAATGCGCCCGCACCCCCGTCAAAGAACGGACAATGACTCAGTTCTGGGAGGCGGACGACGAGCCGGTCGAGAGCGCGCGGTTCTGGAAGGAGTCCAGAGAATACCTTTCGGAGGACTGAAAAAATGATAAAAATCGACGGCAATTATCTTAGAATCGACACCGCGGGTTCAACCTATCTTATGAAGATTTTGCCGACGGGACACGTCGAAAACGTTTATTACGGAGCGCGTTTCGACGAAGCCGACTACTCGTTTATCGAAGAGAGAAATCTTTTCGGCTGCGGCGTCAAAGCGACGGCGGGCGACTACGCGATGTTTCCCGACTGCAAGTCGTTCGAGTGTTCCACACGCGGCAGGGGAGACTTCCGCGAGCCGAGTGCGGTTATCAACGCGGGCGGCGACGAAGTAAACGAGTTTTTGTTCGAGTCGGCGGACGTAATCGACGGATTTTCCGTGCCGGAACTGCCGTCAAGCGCGGGCAAAAGCGAAACGTTGCGACTGACTCTTCGCGACGAATCCAAAAACCTTACGCTCAAATTGTACTATTCGACGTTTTGCGACAGCGACGTTATCGTTCGTTCCGCGTCCGTGCGCAACGACGGCGAAAAGCCCGTTTCGATCGAGCGTCTCGCGTCACTTCAACTCGATATCTGCGGCGACGATTTTTACGTCGATTCGCTGGTGGGGTTATGGGCAAAGGAGCGGCAGATAACGTCCGCGCCGCTTGCCGGAGGCGTTACCAAAATCGACAGCAATTACGGTTATTCGTCGGCGGAGCGCAATCCGTACGTCGTTTTACGGCGTAACGGGTGTTCGTTGTGGGACGGCGAGTGTTTCGGATTCAACCTCGTGTATTCGGGCAATCACGCGACGTATATCGACAAAAGCCCTTTCAAAAAAGTACGCGTCGTAACGGGTATAAACGACGCGGGATTTTCGTGGCGGCTCGGCGCGGGCGAGACTTTTTACACGCCCGAGGCTACCGTGTGTTACAGCGGCGACGGAACCAACGGACTTACGCGGGCGTACCACTCGTTTATCCGCGAGCATATCGTGCGCGGCTACTGGCAGCACCGTATCCGTCCGATTATATGCAACAACTGGGAAGCGACGGGCTTTGCGATAGAGGAGAAAAAAGTCCTTAAAATGGCGCGGCGGGCGGCGTTGCTGGGCGCGGAACTTTTCGTGCTTGACGACGGCTGGTTCGGCGGTAGAACGGACGATACGACGGGTCTTGGAGACTGGACGGCAAACCCCGAAATACTGCCCGACGGACTTAAAGGTTTCGCCGACAAGATAAACGCGCTCGGACTCGACTTCGGCATCTGGGTAGAACCCGAAATGATCAGTCCGAAAAGCGAATTGTACCGGCGTCACCCCGACTGGGCGGTGAGAAATCCCGATTATACGCCCCTTCTTCAACGCAATCAGTACGTACTCGATTTGTGTAATCCGGACGTATGCGAATTTGTGATCGACGCGATGACGAAAGTCTTTTCGTCGGCGAATATCGCTTACGTCAAGTGGGATTGCAACCGCAGCATAACCGAACTGTATTCGCCGCTTCTCGGCGACCGACAAAAAGAGTTTTCGCACCGTTATATGCTCGGTCTTTACAAGATTTTAGGCACGCTTACCGCGCGTTTCCCGAAAATTCTTTTCGAGTCGTGCGCCGCCGGCGGCAACCGCGTCGATATGGGCATGCTTTGTTACGCGCCGCAGTTCTGGGCAAGCGACAACACCGATTTTTACGACCGCGCGAAGATTCAGGAAGGCACGCTCACCTGCTATCCGCAAAACACGATAGGCGCGCACGTTTCGCGTTCGCCCAACAATCAGACCCTTCGCCAAAGCACTATCGAAAACAGATTCAACACGGCGTGTATGGGCGCGTTTGGGTACGAAATGGACTTGTCCGCGCTGTCGGCGGCGGACACCAAAGCCGTTTTGCGCCAGATAAAATGGTACAAAAAATACCGCAAGACGTTGCAGTTCGGTACGTACTACCGTATCAAAAGCGTGTTCGGCGGCGGAAGATCGGGTTGGGAAATCGTCTCGCCCGACAAAAAGCAGGCGGTTGTCGGCGTAGTGAACGGCGTTACCGAACTTTACGCCCCGCAAACGTTCATGAAGGTTTACGGACTCGACCCCGACACCGTTTATACGGTCGAAACCCGCCCGCAGTATCTGCCCGTCGCGGAAGGAGACCGGTACACCGCGGTTTACGCTCCGTCGAAAATCGAGTCGGATGACGACGTTATCGCGGAGGCGGAGGCGAGCAACCCCAAAGATTGCGAACGCGAACGCCACGAGGTAAGCGGAAAAACGCTCGGAAAAGTCGGAGTTCGGCTCAATACCGAGTGGATGGGCGGCGGCGATCCGACCGTAACCCGCATAATGTACGACTTCGGAAGCAGACTTTACACCGTTATCGCTACGGATAAGAAAATATGAAAACCATACATTTGATTTGCAACGCTCACCTCGATCCGATATGGCAGTGGGCGTGGGACGAAGGGATATCGTCCGCTCTTTCCACGTTCAAAAGCGCGGCGGATCTTGCGGACGAATTCGATTACGTTTTCTGTCATAACGAATCGCTTTTGTACGAAGAGATCGAAAAAAACGATCCCGGACTTTTCGCGCGTATAAAAACGCTCGTAAAAGCGGGCAAATGGGTCGTTGCGGGCGGGTGGTACCTTCAACCCGACTGTCTTATGCCGTCGGGCGAAAGCCTCGTCAGGCAAATCAAAGTCGGACAAGCGTATTTTTACGAAAAATTCGGAGTGAAAAGCGAAGTCGCGGTTAATTACGACTCGTTCGGACACAGTATAGGGCTTGTCCAGATAATGCGCAAATGCGGCTACAAAGGGTATATCGCCTGTCGTCCGAACCGCGTTCAGTGTCCCGTGCCGTCAAGGTTTTTTAACTGGGTCGCGCCGGACGGCAGCAGCGTGGTCGTTTCGATCGCGTCGTCGTACAACACTCGCCTCGGTCAAGCGGCGGAAAAGATTACCGAATACCTCGATTGGCGCGAGGCGAACATGCTGGGTTCGGAGGACGATTCCGGATCCGCGGGTGCGCAGGACGTCGATTACGTACTCTGGGGCGTGGGTAACCACGGCGGCGGACCGTCGCGGAAAGACCTCCGGGATATAGAAAACCTGAAACGCGACGGCGTTACGTTCGTTCATTCCTCGCCCGACCGGCTGATGAACGACGATATACGCGTGCAAGGCGAAATGCGCACGTCGCTCGTTACCTGTATGCCGGGGTGCTACTCGTCGATGGCGCGGGTAAAACGCGCGCACCGCGAAACCGAAAGTCTGTATTTTTCCACCGAAAAAATGCTCGCGTACGCGTCTCTTTGCGGATACAAGTACGACCCCGCGGGATTGAAAGCCGCGCTCAAAAGCCTGCTTCTCGGCGAAT
>ENA-UONV01001759-UONV01001759.1-human-gut-metagenome-genome-assembly--contig:-CS4-NODE-1759-length-17816-cov-5.915883_pt1 | contig 17816 bp, 14 predicted proteins | sample MGYA00242461_ERZ724008 | MGnify/ENA metagenome assembly ERZ724008 | reverse complement strand
TTGCAGAATACATCAATGATGGCATTCTCAATGTTAAGGAGGATGAGAAGAACTATACTTTTGAGTCTTGGCTTAACCTTCAGCCAAGCAAAAAAGAAAACGAAGATTCTGACGATTCAATTTAGATCCAATGATAGAACTCCAAGAACACGGACATATTGACGGCATTGAGCAAATCTGCGACCGATACGAAAATCTGTCGCTGGTTTCTTGGTGCAAACCTATGGATAAAACTCCATGGGGGTACTATGCATCGTACTTTATTGGGACTGAATGGATAGACGAACAAGAAGCATTGATAGTAACTCCAAAACAAGGAATGGAACACATAGATTTCCTTGGAATGTTCATGACCTGCTTCACATCTAATCTTGAAGTTGAATCATTCTCACAAATCTACACTCTAAGTTCAGGGCAAAAGGCTATCTCTGCACCAGCCCTATCGGGTGTGGTTAGTCCATTGATAGTTCTGCATTTCTTAGGAGTAGTGAGTCGTATAAAGACGCTAAAGAAAGGATATGTACATCATAGCGAAAATCTCAAAAAGGTAAAAGGTCATATTGCTATGATTCGCAATGAACGAAAAAACATTGCCATCAAACGATATGATCGTGTGTTCTGTGAATATGATGAGTATTCAGAGGATATACCAGAGAACAGGCTTATCAAAAAGGCATTGCTGTTTTCTCAACGACTTCTAAAGGAAATGGAAGAATCGCACCGTGCATATTATAGGATTAAACACACGATAATTCAATGTCTTGGACTTTTTGAACGAGTAAGTGATGAGGTCGAGATGAGAAATGTCGGTCAAAGTAGAAGTCATAAACTCTATAAAGATTATGCAGAAGCTGTTCGACTAGCGAAACTGGTATTGAAGCATTTTGATTATAGCATTAGCAACGTGACTATAGATAAAGAACAGGTAATACCTTTCACTTTAGATATGTCTTTGCTCTATGAGCACTATGTCTATGGTCTTCTTCATGAAGCTTACCAGAACAATGTTCTATACCAGTATGAAGGTGAGACAGGAAAACCTGATTTTCTGTATCGATCTAATAAGTTTAAGGCTATACTGGATACCAAGTATATCCCCAAATATGTAAGAGAAGGTCTTGATACCTATGTGACTCGCCAATTAAGTGGTTACAGTCGCGATCTCCGCATATTGAAAGGATTAGGTTATTATGATATTAAAGAAGACACACCTTTGCCTCCAGTTCCGTGTGTAATCATCTATCCAGAGGAGGGAATTGATTTCGAGAATCCTTTCTTGAATAAACCCTTCGAAAGACTCTGTAACAAGAAAGTTAAGAATCTATTGAATTTCTACAAAATAGTAATTCCAATTCCAACATTGGAATAAAAATCGAATAGCTATGGCAAAAGACTTTAGTGAAGATCTCCTGATACAAAAATCGACAGCCGAACTCCTTGAACAGGAACTCGGATGGAAATCTGTGTATGCCTTCGACAATGAGGTGCTTGGCGAACAAGGTACACTCGGTCGTAAAAGCTATGCAGAGGTGGTGCTCACTCGTCACCTTAGAATGGCATTAAAACGTCTGAACCCTTGGATGAACGATAAGCAGATGGTTGAAGCCATTGAACGCATGACCAGCTACATGAGTTCGCAGACGCTGATGCAGATAAACGAGGAGAAGTTTGGCTTCATGCGTGATGGTGTGCCTGTAACTCGTCTGAAACCCAATGGAGAAACCGAAGCAGTCAAAGCTCGTGTATTTGACTTCAGTAATGTGGATGCCAATGAGTTTATTGCAGTTCGCGAACTTTGGATAAAGGGCGCAATTCATAAACGAAGAGCCGACGTTATCTGCTATGTCAATGGTCTTCCACTCATCTTCATCGAACTGAAGAACCACGACCAGGATATTCAGAATGCCTATACGGATAACTATCGCGACTATCTAGACACGATACCGCATCTGTTCTACCACAACGCTATGATTATACTGAGTAACGGCATGGAGAGTCGTGTGGGAACGGTCGGTGCCAAGTGGGAGTTTTTCCACGAATGGAAACGACTGACTGAACTTGACCATGGCAACATAGAATTGCCTACCATGCTGCGTGGTATCTGCAAAAAGGAGAACCTGCTGGATTTGCTGGAGAACTTCATCCTCTTTGATCATAGCGGCGGCTCGACGGTCAAGATTCTGGCTCGCAACCACCAGTACTTGGGTGTGAACCAAGCGGTGGAGATGTACCGCCATCGTGAGGAAATGAAAGGTAAGTTGGGTGTATTCTGGCATACGCAAGGCTCTGGAAAGAGTTATTCGATGGTGTTCCTTGCTCAGAAGATAAGACGCAAGTTTGAAGGTTCGCCAACTATCGTTGTGCTTACCGATCGTGACGAGTTGAACAAACAGATTAGCGATACTTTTGAGAACTGCGGATTGTTAGGTGGTCTGAAGTCCAAACAGTTTATTGCCTCAAGTGGCGATGACCTGCGTCAGAAACTGCAGGGCAACCCTTCGTTTATCTTCTCGCTGATACAGAAATTCAACAAGGCAGATGCTGAGCCTATCTATCCCGACCACGACATCATTGTGATGAGTGATGAAGCGCATCGCACACAAAATGGTGTGTTTGCCGATAACTTGATGCACATGCTGCCTACAGCCAATAGAATCGGTTTTACGGGTACGCCATTGTTGAGAGATGATAATATCACAGCTCGCACCTTCGGTCAGTACGTTTCTGTGTATGACTTTAAGCGTGCCGTTGAGGATAAAGCCACCGTTCCACTCTACTACGAAAATCGTGGTGAGAAGCTACAAGAATTGAAAAATCCGGAGATCAATGCTGAGATTGCAGCGAGATTGGATGAAGAAGAGCTTGATCCGTCACAGCAAGCAAAGTTGGAACGAGAGTTTGCCCAAGAGGTTCATTTGCTAACAGCAGAAAAGCGACTCAGAGTTGTAGCACAAGACTTCGTGCGCCATTACAGCGACCTGTGGACAAGTGGTAAGGCAATGGTAGTCAATTTCAACAAGGTGACTTGTGTACGCATGTACAACTATGTGCAGGAGTACTGGCAGAAAGAGATTAAATTCCTCAGGAAGCAGATAGAAAAAGCGCCATGGCAACAAGAAGCGCAGGAAATGAAGCGCAAACTGCAATGGATGGAAGAAACAGAAATGGCAGTTGTGGTCAGCCAGGAGCAAAACGAGATACAGACATTTAAGAAGTGGCGACTCGACATTACTCCGCATCGTGAAAAGATGGAGAAGCGTGAATTGGACAAGGAGTTCAAGGATTCTGACAGCAAGTTGCGTGTGGTATTCGTATGTGCCATGTGGCTGACAGGCTTTGACGTAAAGACTCTCTCGTGCCTCTACATAGACAAACCTATGAAAGCACACACGCTGATGCAGACAATCGCTCGTGCCAACCGTGTAGCAGAGGGAAAGTCGAATGGTCTTGTCATAGATTATATTGGCATTGTAAAGGCGCTTCGCCAAGCATTGGCTGATTATACTGCTAATCCTGATGGAGGTGACAATGGCAATGATCCAACAGTTGATAAAGCTGAACTGATTAAGAATGTATGGGAGACAATCGCTGCAGCTGAATCCTTTCTTCATGATAAAGGCTTTGAACTGCAAGAACTAATTGATGCTCAAACATTCGAAAAACTTTCTCTCTTAAAGAAAGCTGCGAACATACTATGTGATACAGTAGAAACTCGTAAGACCTATTGCACCTATGCCACCACGCTACTGCGTCTTTGGAAGTATCTTGATCGTGAAGATATAACTGCAGATATGCGTACTAAGAAAGATGCTCTCGAAGCCATCTATAAGGAATTGCAAAAGAAACGTAAGCATGCTGATATTACTGACTTGAGTGTGGCTATCAATGACATTGTCAACGAGCACTTAGAAGTAGATGCTTCTGCTATGATGGTTGCTGATAGTGGCCGTAGATTTGACATAAGCAGCATAGACTTTGACCTGTTGAGACGTGAGTTTGCTAAGCGACAAGATAAGAATCTTGTTTTACGTGACATACAAGAGTTGCTCCAAGAACGTCTTGCTAAACTCTTGGCTGATAATCCGTCGAGAATCAACTTTTACGAGAAGTATCAGGAGATTATCAAGGCTTATAACCAGGAACAGAATCGTGCCACGATTGAAAAGACTTTTGAGGAGTTGATGCAGTTGTCGAAATCTCTGAGCGAAGAAGAAAAACGCTATGTAAGAGAGGGCTTCAAGAGTGATGAAGAATTATCCCTCTATGACTTGCTGCTCAAAGACAATCTCTCTAAGCCAGAGATTAAGAAACTCAAAGATGTTGCTATCGAGTTGCTTGCTAAGATAAAGGGACAATTAGTTGGTATGGATCATCCATTCGATAAACCTACGACTCGTGCTACATTGATAATTACGATACGTGATGTCCTTTGGCAGGAACTTCCAGAGAGTTATAGCGAAGATAGTATAAACTATTATCGCGATACGATTTTCAACTACGTTAGTCAAAGATATAGTGGAGTTGTTTAGAAAAGGGCAATAGCCATCTTCCCCAATAACACGGAGAGGATGGCTATCGTTCTTTTAGTATCGCCTGCTGTTGTCCTTCATTAGGTACTTGTACACCAAGATAATGACGCTGACCGTAAAGACCGCAAAGGCACTGATAATAGCGGTAATCTGCCAAATCATTCGGCTCTTCCAGACCAGTGCATTCGATATGACTACTAAACCGAAGAATGCCACCAAACTAAAGAAGATGATGAACAGGCACCATGCCGCTACAGGTGGAATGATAAACGCTTGGTCGGATGACTCGATACGCTTGATGTATCGGTCGCATCTGTCCTGAACGGCATTGACAAACTTGTTTGCAGAGCGGATGGCCATATCATCAAACTTGCCTTGTGCCTCTGTCTGCTTGGCATCGGATAGGCCAAAGTTTAGCATTTGTTTTGCCAGAAATACCTGATTGCTGGCAATCGTCTTCATGCCGTTTTCAATAGTAGTCTGCCTTTCGATAATCGTGTCCTGATTCTTGGCCACTTTATCAAACAGCGGAAGGTTCTCTTTCAGCGTCAGATTGATGTCAGCGTAGTTCGCTAAATCATCTTGCGCAGCTGCATCGGTAATGTTTGTCTGAGGCTCATCATGAACTTCTGGACTTTCAGTATTTGTGGGCGAGGCTTCCTGAGGGAGATCCTTGAACACGTCTGGATATTTCTTTCTTCCCATGGTTCATTGATTTAACGTGAAAAACTACGTGACTTTTTCTTTGGCTTGATGAAACGAGGAACAGCCAGCGCTGCTTGTCTTGCACGCTCCATTTCGTCATCCTTGTCTCGCCAACCGGAAGTATTGCCGCCGCCCCCACCAGACGATACCTGCCAGTTGTCCACCCAAGCCACGAACAGCGTTGCCGCCAGCTTGGCGCAATCGTCACAGTTTTCGATAAAGCGATAATCGAACTCGTCCTTGAAGTGTTGCGATACCTTCTCGGGAATCCACACTCTGGAAGTGCCGTTTTCATCGTTCGGCAAATCGTAAGAGATAGAGTTATCACGATATTGCGAGTATGCGTTGGCCTTCGGTATAACAGGTATGGTAGGCGTTGCACTGGGCTTTGCTTTGGGCGTTGGTGCAACACTCGGTTTCTGTTCACTCGGTTGATGCATCGGTCGTTCCGTTGGCTTATGCTCCTCTTTTGGTACAGGGTGTAACTTCTTCCATGTGTTCTCAATCTTCGAGGTCATGAAGTGACGGCCTTCACCAATCTCTGATGACTTGTAGGTAAGCTTTCCGAGCTTGATGGCGTAACCGTATGGCATTCCGTTGGCATGGCGTTTGGCTGCACTGACGGAATAACCCAGTTTGTTGAGTTCCGACTCGAAGGTATTCCAGTCCCACTTCTTCATCTTTTGAAGGATTTCCACACACTCCCCATGAAGGGCTTTAGCACGGTTCTTATGTATCTTGCGAGCCGTCATCCAACCACGTTTCAATGCTACTTCTTCGGCTGCAAAAATCGCTCGTCGATGGATGAAGTGGTCGTTGTTGGTGTTGCCATCGGTGTCCATGCGACAGACCGCTGCGTGCAGGTGTGGAATACCGCTGTCAGACTCTTGATGCAACCATAGCGTAGCCTTGCTGTTGGCAAGATGGGTACGTTCTGAAATCACCTCGTTCTTCTGCTGATTGATGAACACCTGCTTGTCAAACTCCTCAACATAATCGTGCCAAAGCTGCTGCCAGTCTTCTGGCGTGTACTTGTCGGTATGCTTCTTCTCAGGACTCAGTTCCATACGTATCACCGTATTCGTCATCTTGGCGTGACGGTCAACCAAATCAAGTTGGAATGACTGCCAGATGCCTTGTGCGTCAAGGTCGTTGCTCATCAACTGATTCATGATGTGCGTAATCCTGTCGCGCTTGTTTTCCTTGTTCCTACTCTCGCCCGTAACATAGTTGATGTTAATATGGCCGTGTGATATTGCTTCTGCTTTTCCAATCATATCAATCAGGGGTTAGTTGAACTTCATTACTTGTCCCTTTCGGGATGGGATTCTTCTTGCGCCAGGCTTCAATCAGAAGGTTCACCTCGGGTAACGTCTTCTGCATTTCGTTGGCCGTATCTCGTACAAACGAGAACGTATTGAACAAGACGGAGCGTCGTTCTGGTGACATACCTTTGAGTTGTCCCAAGAAGCGTGCATAGTCTGATCGGATAACAATCAGGTTATCCAGACGTGCCCTGTCTTCTTTGTCCAAACGTGCTTTGGGCTCGTAGTTGAGTGCCCTTGCCAAGAGAAAGTCACTCACCGTCATGCCGCATTCACCAGCTAGACGCTTAATCGTACCAAGCTGCCGCTCGGTGCATTTGGCGCAAGCATTGTACTTACGCTTGTCGGTAGGCTGCAAAGCCTTTGTTGTAGTTGTTTTCTTCATTTTAATGACTTATATAAGGTGATAGGTGCGAGCCTGCGAGCGCCGTCCCTCCTGCGATTGCAATGAGCAGGCTAGTTAGCCTAGAGCGTTTCGAAGTGCAACGAAGATTAGCTCTCGGCACAACTAGCAAATAGAACAACGTCGGGGTTCCATCCTGACGCGTAAAAAGGCACAAGGAATGCACCGCACCTTGGGTGATTACTTCCCTGAGGGTATAGCGCCTTCAGGGGCTTTATAGAAGGGATTAGGCAGCGTTTCGCCTGTGGGTAGCGTCCAGCTATGGATGCCTACAAAAGAAACAATAGAGGCCGTGGTATCGCTGCTGATGCGTATCAGCCCTGCGAGCTCCAACTTGCTCAAAATGCCTCGTACCTTCTTGCGAGTGATACCCCACTCAGAGGCCAGACGGTTCTCTGAGATTTGGGTTTGGCCAGGCTGAACAACCTGCGGTCTGCGGAATGAGGTGTCTGCCGAAGGAGATAACTTCATCCGACCCAGCAGGTCATAGAAAAGGGCTTGGTTGCAGATGGTGTGTTGGTCATCAACGTTTGTTGTACCTCCAAGCCATTGCACCGCCATGGGTGTGAATCGAATTTGTATCGACTTCACTTGTAATTTTAAAGTTGTTTTCATGTACATTCTATATATGTGAAATTAAAAAACTATTGTGTTATTGATGAGAGAGAAGAAACTGGCCACTCAAAAGATCTTACTATACATTCCTTGTTCCGTTCGCTTCAATTTACCATCCTTTATATAGAGGTCTATCCACTTGGAAGCAGTGCTTGCGTTCTCGCCCTTGGCCTTCACTTGCTCGTCATAATCCTGCTTTGAAAAGGTGTCAGGCAGGGTATTGTAGAAGTTGTTGCGGCGAGCTGCTGCGCCGGTTTCCGTTGCTTGATGTCGTCCGCGCTCCTGCTGTCCTTCCAACTTACGATAGATATAGATGGCATGATAGAGCAACGTATCGCAGATGCGCATGGCGGTATGGTAGTCACTTTCCTGGCAAATGAGCAGAAACTCACCATCAGCAGGATTGGGCAGGTTGTTCACGTCATTGATGTGGCGAACAGCCGTCAGCACCATCATGATGCGATAGGCTATCAGCCCCATGCGGCGCACAATGCCTTGAAGCTTGTTGTCCACCTCATCGCAGCATTCCTCGTTCACTCGGCTCAAGTAGTCCAAGAAATCTTGTTGCAGCGCTTCGGGAAGCGAGAAGCGATATGCGCCTTGATTGACGAAATATTCATGCTGGTGAAAAAACAAATCACCCAATTGTCGGAAGGCTACATTCTTCGACTGGCTCACATCTGTGGTGGCAAACACATTGCGGATGCCTCGCTTGAAACGGATGATATAAAAGCAGAAGCGACTGAGCAAACCGTTCTCAGCGTCGGGTATCAAGCGACGTACTTGTTCGGGCGTTCCGGCCAAGGCTACCGACACTCTGGGATTGTTGACCTCGCTATACTCACGGTCTTTCTTTCGGCTCAAACTGATTTGCTCGTGATGGAAAGCTTTGCGAAGCACATCAGAGTAGTTGCCGTAATCCGACTTGAGCGTCTGACTCAAAGTATCACCCTCCGTCTCGAATAGCAAACCTACGCCATCGTTGTCGCCCAATATCTTCAAGAACGAACTGGCACTGCTGTTGGCCGGAATGATAAGCATACGCATGGGCGGTTCGGTGGGCATAGTGGTTTCTTCGCCTTTCTTGCCTTTCAGATAAGCTGCCATGGCCACTTTATATTCTTGCTCCAACGTCTTCGACACTTCATGCAAGCGGTAGTTGATGGGAACCACCAATTCACGACAAAGCGTCAAAGCCCCCTTACCCATCCCTGCATCGGCTATCACAAACAGGTAGAGGTTGGGATAGACTATACGCCCATCGTACACACCACATACATTATGAAAACAGGCCGAAAGACTCACCAAGGCACCCATAAGAATGGTGTCGCGGTCGTCTATAGAAATGGAATGGCTTACCACCTCGGCTAAAAAGGGAGGCAGGTTGACATAAACTTCCTCTGGAAATGTGGGCAACTCAGCTTCCTTCTTTATCCATTTACCCGTTTTACCATTTTGGATATTTGGTAAAATGGGTATATCGGAAAAAGTCAATGGTACACCTGCCTCACCGGCCAGGTGAAAAAATGTGCGGATGGTAATGCCCTGTCCTCTACCCTGAAAGCAATGGGTGAACTGTTTATCAGTAGTGCCCTGCTGATAGTCGGCATGAAAGCGACTGAGACGGTGGTAGTATTCTCTGCCCCTTTCGCCTAAACCATCTGCCAAAGCAAAGCCAAGGTCTACCCATTGCTTGTAATCGGGAGCAATGTCTATCGCACGCTGCTCTATCTCACATACAATACGTTCCATCTCGCTCTCTACATTCTCGTTGGAAGCATGTGACACGGGGAAGGTCGGTGACGTAATACTTCTTTCTTCCCTTATTTCAGAAGGGACATTCTCCCAATCTTGGGCGGAAAATATTTTCTTCGACATAATCTCGATATTTTGGATGGATATAAGCATTGGGGTCATAAGAGAGAAAGCAGGCACGAGCCACATCACTCCCCGACAGATCGACAGGAGGTAAGCCTGTGGCTCGCAAACAATTGACCACTGCCTTGAAGTAGCGGGAATGGCTCCAACCTTTCAGATCGATGGGTATAACCCACTTCACACCATGCCCCGAAGGACCGGTGAAGAGTAGTTCGGTCTCGAAATACTCATGCTGCAAGAGTTGGGCTTTGAGCGATTCAACATCAGGCACGCCATCAAAATCGATGCATAGCAACCCCGTATGCGAAATGAGCTCTTTCTCGTTGCGCTTGCGGAACAAGCCAGAAAAGGTGCAATAATCAAAGTGGATGGCTTTATATCGCTTAGCCTCGGCTGGATTAACGATGGCACGTAAGGCTTCCGTTTGTGGCTGGGCATAGGGACCCACGATATATCGGTATAGGTCCACTATGTCCACCGCCCGCAACGGTTCCACATTCTGTATCGGCTTTCGAAAGAAAGAGATACAATAGGTATCGGTCATCTCCATACGCACTATTTCTTGATGGGTTTGAATTTGACATAGGCCATAGCATCTGCCATCAAGTTCTCACGCGTATTCTGCGGAGCCTTGTTCTTAAGCCAGTCGTCTATCTCCGATTGCAGGAAGGCCAGCGCCTTATTAATCTTATGTACGGGTATCTGCTTGTTAGATACCCAGCCATAGACCGTCTGCTTGGCCGGATGGGAGGGGAGATAAGCACAAAGCTCCTCCATATCCATCCATCGGGGTTGGTCACTCGCCTGCTTGCTCTGCAAAGAATCCACCTTGTTTTGCAAGTCGACTACTTTCTCAATAAGGAAGGACAACGCCTTTGGCATCTCCTCCAACGAATTCACTTGATATTTCATATTTTTCGTCGTTTTGATTTCGATGCGCCAAAGGTAGCTAGATGCTTATGCGAGCTAAATAGGGGGCATTTTGCCCCTCACCACCCACCACTCTGCGCAAGTGGATTTAAGTTTCATTAAGGCGGGAAATAAGCCCTCAGATAAGAAAGAAGGGGAAAATGGCGATTCAAGTGGAGTTTAAGGTTGTTTGAAGACAGCAGAAACGAAAAAGCCCCTCAATGAAGGGCTAACTTCATGAGGGGCAAGTGGTGGTAAACGGTGAGACAAGATTCGTAAGCAGCTGAGAATCAATGGTGGCGAGTAACACAGCGCATTTTCCAGCATCAACGAGATTGGAGGTTCTCGATATAGAGCGTATTGGCAGCTTTCACCTTGGAGTGGTCCACCAAATGGGTATAAACTTGGGTGGTTTTGACGTTGGTATGACCCAACATCGACTTGATAGTGTAGATGTCCACACCATTTTCCAAGAGCAGACTGGCAAAGGTGTGCCTCCCGCAATGGAAGGTGATGTGCTTGGTGATGCCTGCGGCCTCAATCCATTTCTTCAACGGACGCGAAATCCATGAGGCATCCGTCAGTCCTTCAAATACCAATCGGTCTTCTTCCTGTGGACGTTCGCCGCACAGTTGGTAGGCTTGATCGGTGATGGCTATAAACTCGGCCACCTTGATTTTCTGCTGCGTGATGTCGGCTCGCCAAGTGCCATTAGCTGCTGGTGTGATATCCTTCCATCGGAGCGCCTTGATGTCGCTATGGCGCAGACCGGTAAGGATGGAGAAGAAGAAGGCGCGACGAAGCACCTCATTCTCGCACGGCGTATCGGCCAATCTCTGAATTTCCTCCATACTGAGTGCTACACGCTGACTGGCCTTGTTGGTAATACCTTTCACCTTGGCACTAATATCCACGGTGAGGTATTCATCGATAAAGGCTTGCTTCAACCCAGCCTTCACAATAGAGAAATAGGTGGATGCTGTGTTTTGAGAGATGCATCCTTTCTTGTTGCCGCCTTGCGGAGCCGAAAGCATAAACATCTTGATGTCTTCGAGAAGCTTTACTGAAATGGTTCTGAATGGGATGGGATTGCCCTTTGCATATATCTTCAATAACTCACCTACACGACACCAATTGACGATGATGGCATCCGAGCTGTTTGGGTGACGCTTATAGATGATGTCGTTGAAATACTTCACGAAGTCCTGCTCACCACGCTCATTCTGTGCGGCAATCTCATCTTCTCGGTCGGTATAGAGCGCAGCGCTATCATACTCATGTTGGCGGAGCTTACGGATGTTGTCGGCATAGACACACGCTTCTTGATCCAAACGAGAACGGCATTGAATCACTCCGTTTGCATCTCGCTTGGGCCTGTAATTAAAAGTGTCATCAGGGGTAATACGGGCAATGGCCGACTTGTCCCATATCACAGTAGTGATGGTGCGATTGATAGACTCAACGATGCGGGCTGGCTTCGTCTGTCCTCGTTGAAACACGGGGTACGCTTCGATATTGAGGTACCATTCATTCTCTCGGTGTACGGAGTGACGCAATTTTACAGTCACCTTCGTATGGGGTATGGCCTTCTTCATTCTATTTCTGATTTGTATAGATTGTCAATTTCTTCTTTGGGTACATAAACATAGTTGCCTATCTGACGAGAGGGGATGGAGTATTTGCGAACATGCGCCCACACCGTACTGTCATTGATGTGGTAGGTATCGCATATTTCACCAATGGTGTAGCAGTCCTCGGGCTCTAAACTATAAAGTTTTGGCGCAGGAGCCGCCTTCACTTCATTAGCTTCAGAGCGCTTCATAAAGAGGAGATCTAAATCCGTGCGTCGGATTCGCGTCAATCGGATGCCAATGTTAATGCTTGCGATGCGCCCTTGTTTGATGAGCCTATAGAGCGTACCTCGTTCTACACCATAAATAGCCACGGCCTCTTTGACGGAGATATACTCACGAATGGTGGGCACCATCTTGGCTATCAAAGCCAACTTCTTCTCTCGCGCCTCAATCTCCTTGCGTCGCTTATAAGCCACCTTTCCACACTTTGTGGAGCAATACACACTATCCAGCGTCTTGGCGATGAATACTTTTCCGCAAACGCTGCACTTCCGTTTGATTTCAAATCCAATGTTTGGCATACCTTTTACCGTTTAAGTTTATACTACCAGGATGTCCCATCCTGTACATTTTCTACCATTAAGTAGCGATAAGTCAGCATTGGTCGGTTTATGTACCTCTTTTTCTCCTTTTTAGTGCGTGTTGCAAATGTGTCGCAAATAAGGGCTAAAAAACCACATAATAAACGCATAGCAACCAGAAGCCTATAAATGCAAAATGGCGTGTAACTCACTGAGTCACACGCCATTTTATAATGGTTTGTACTATGTTTCTTTATCGAAATCATTTGACTTCCTCAAAGTCAGCATCCTGCACATTATCCCCATGCTTACCATTATCCTGAGCGCCACCGGCTTGTCCGGCATTCATATCAGGACCGGCTTGTGCACCACCCTGAGCACCGCTCTGAGCATACATTTCAGCGCTTGCGGCCTGGAAAGCAGTATTCAGTTCAGCCATTGCAGAATCAACAGCAGCCAAATCCTGTGCTTTGTGAGCATCTTTCAGTTTCTGAAGGGCAGCTTCAATCGGAGCTTTCTTGTCGGCAGGCAACTTATCGCCCAATTCCTTCAGTTGATTTTCAGTAGTGAAAATCATTGAGTCGGCTTGGTTCAGTTTGTCAACTTTCTCACGTTCTTTCTTATCGGCTTCGGCATTTGCTTCGGCTTCGGCTTTCATCTTTTCGATTTCTTCCTTGCTCAAACCGCTGGAAGCCTCGATACGGATAGCCTGTTCCTTACCGGTAGCCTTATCCTTGGCAGATACTTTCAAGATACCGTTGGCATCGATATCGAATGTTACCTCGATTTGAGGAATACCGCGACGTGCCGGAGCAATACCCGTCAGGTTAAACTGACCGATTGACTTGTTCTGTGCAGCCATCGGACGTTCACCCTGCAATACGTGGATAGTAACTTCCGTCTGGTTGTCGGCGGCGGTAGAGAATGTTTCGCTCTTCTTGCAAGGAATAGTCGTATTGGCGTCAATCAGCTTGGTCATTACACCACCCATAGTTTCGATACCCATAGACAGCGGAGTAACATCCAGCAATACAACACCCTTGATTTCGTCTGTCAAAACAGCGCCCTGTACGGCAGCACCTACCGCTACTACCTCATCCGGATTCACGCCTTTGGAAGGAACTTTGCCGAAGAAGTCCTCAACCAATTTCTGTACAGCCGGTATACGTGAAGAACCACCTACAAGGATAACTTCATCTATATCGGAGTTGCCCAAACCGGCATCACTCATAGCCTTCTTGCAAGGTTCAAGACAAGCCTGAATCAAATTGTGAGCCAAAGCCTCGAATTTGGCACGCGTCAGAGTCTTAACCAAGTGCTTGGGCACACCGCCTACCGGCATAATGTACGGCAGGTTGATTTCCGTACTGGTAGAAGAAGACAATTCGATCTTTGCCTTTTCGGCAGCTTCTTTCAAACGCTGCATAGCCATCGGATCCTGAGTAAGGTCAGCACCTTCGTCGTTCTTGAACTCTTGAACCAGCCAGTCGATGATAACCTGGTCGAAGTCATCACCACCCAGATGAGTATCACCGTTGGTTGACAATACTTCGAACACACCGCCACCGAACTCAAGGATAGAAATATCGAATGTACCGCCACCGAGGTCGAATACGGCAACCTTCATATCCTTATGCGCCTTGTCGATACCGTAAGCCAAAGCTGCGGCAGTCGGCTCGTTCACAATACGCTTTACTTCCAGACCGGCAATCTGGCCGGCTTCTTTGGTAGCCTGACGTTGAGAATCGGAGAAGTAAGCCGGAACGGTAATAACGGCTTCCGTCACTTCTTGTCCCAGATAATCCTCAGCGGTCTTTTTCATTTTCTGCAGAATCATTGCAGAGATTTCCTGCGGAGTATAGAGACGTCCGTCAATATCCACACGCGGAGTATTGTTGTCACCCTTCACTACTTTATAAGGTACGCGGGCTATTTCTTTCTGTACCTGATCCCAGTTCTCACCCATGAAACGTTTGATTGAGAACACTGTTCTCGTCGGGTTTGTGATAGCCTGACGCTTTGCAGGGTCACCCACCTTACGTTCACCACCGTCCACAAACGCCACAACAGAAGGAGTGGTGCGCTTGCCTTCGCTGTTTGCAATTACTACAGGTTCGTTTCCTTCGAATACGGAAACGCAAGAGTTTGTTGTTCCTAAGTCAATACCAATAATTTTTCCCATGATCGTTATTATTTTATTTGTTATTATTCAGTTTCGGTGTCCGCCTCGTTGGCAGACGCCAATAAAAAGACAAACGTCGTGCCAAATTGTTCAAGGAGGCGGCAGATTTATGAATGTGACAGTTTGTCTGTCAGTTTGGCAGAGTTAAATATATTTTTTCTGTCGGAAATTACCATTTGTTAATTTCTATCCCGTTCAAAAGTCCTACTTTTGCCCCCCGAAAAAGAAAAGAAAGTGTTTGAGACAGTTAAGACAAGTATTTTGATTTTCTTTTTTCAGGCTTTCTCAGAGGAAAGCCGAAATAAAATCAAAACACTGTCTAAAGAGAGGCATTGCTACTATTTATTCGTTCCACCATGGTGGAACAGAAACTTCTCCATGATGGAACACAAGTTTCTCCACGGTGGAACGAAAACTTCCCCACGGTGGAACAAATAAACATTAGCAGCCGGACTTCTTAAACGAAGAAACAGATTACAATAATATATAGAAGACTGAAGATTATGGAAAAGATGAGAGACAGCATTGACTTCAAGAACATGGACATTGCGGCATTATTCCGCAAATTACTGCTCCCTACCGTACTGGGAATGATATTTTCCGCATTATTCGTCATTACCGACGGTATCTTTGTGGGAAAAGGTATAGGCAGCGATGCCCTTGCCGCCGTTAACATCGTGGCGCCGCTATGGTTATTCTCCACCGGCATCGGCCTGATGTTCGGCGTAGGAGCATCTGTGGTGGCTTCCATCCACTTGTCGCACAATAAGCCCAAAGTGGCACGTATCAACATTACACAATCCATAGTGGTATCCTCCTTGTTGCTGATATGCACTTCCACCCTGTTTTGCCTGTTTGCGCCGCAAGTGGTACATCTGTTAGGCGGTTCGGAACGGCTCGAACCTTTGGCAGTAGAATACATGCGCTGGTTCGTGCCATTCTCCGCTTTTACGGCCCTGCTTAATTCGGGAATGTTTTTCCTGCGACTGGACGGTTCGCCCAACTTCGCCATGTTGTGCAATATAGTTGCCGCCGTTCTGAATATCATACTCGATTATCTGTTTATTTTCCCCTTCGGCTGGGGGATGTTCGGCGCGGCTTTCGCAAGTGCCATAGGAACGACGGTGGGAGCGCTGATGATTATTGTCTATCTCGCACGGCGCAACTGTGCCCTGCGGTTCTATCCGGTGAAGCTCAGCCGCAACAGCATGAAGCTGATGAAACGCAATGTGGGTTATATGTGCCGGCTGGGGTCATCCGCCTTTCTGTGTGAAGTGGCGATTGCCTGCATGATGTTTGTCGGCAACCTTGTATTCATTCATTATTTGAAAGAAGACGGTGTGGCGGCATTCAGCATTGCCTGCTACTTCTTCCCGATTATATTTATGGTATACAATGCCATTGCGCAGTCGGCGCAGCCTATTATCAGCTTCAATTACGGGCTCAACGAAACGCCGCGTGTACGCCAAGCCTACCTGCTCGCCTTAAAGACAGCCATTGGTTGCGGAATATGCTTTGCGCTGGTTACAATATTCTGCAGCCGGGAGATTGTCGCCATGTTCATCGACCGGAGTTATCCTGCCTATGACATAGCAGTGAAAGGTTTGCCTCTATATGCATCCGGTTTCGTGTTTTTTGCGGTTAACATAGTTTCCATCGGCTATTTTCAGAGTGTGGAACGTGCCAAATACGCCACTTTCATCACGCTGCTGCGCGGATTTATCCTACTGACACTCTGCTTTTACGGACTTCCGCTGTTGCTGGGTAAACCGGGAATTTGGCTGGCTACCCCGCTGGCGGAACTGTTGACCGCTCTTTTCATACTCATTATTTATATAGGCAGGAAAAGAAATGGCAAGGAAAAATCAATATCTTTGCAGCATGGAAATCATGCTAAAGAAATTCTGCAAGAAGTATAAACTGCCCGAGAAAAGTTTATTTGAGCTATTGTCTCATATGGAAGAAGTTGCTTTTTCCAAAGGAGAGCTCATAATAGAGAAAGGAGAACGGAATTCTAATTTCTACCTCATAAAGAAAGGTATATGGCGGGCATACTATCTGGCAGACGGAACGGAAAACTCCTTATGGTTCGTCAGTCCCGGTGATGCCGCATTCTCTTCATGGGGCTATGTGGACGACAAACCGTCTCAGGTCAATATCGAGTCTGTAAACGACAGTACAGCCTATTGCATCAGTAAAGTCAAATTGGAAGCTCTGTTCGCACACTCTATCGAGATGGCAAACTTCGGCAGGAAGATTTTTGAACGTGAAATATTGTCAGTAGACGCTTCGACACTGGCTTATGGGGCGCCGCCTACCGCCAAAGAGCGTTATCTTACATTAATGGAAGAGAACCCGGAACTATTGCAGGATGTACCGCTGAAGTACCTGGCTTCATACCTGTATATCACTCCGCAATCATTAAGCCGCATACGTGCCGGACTGAGAAAAAAAGGGAATATGTAAAAATAAGAAACACTTACTGTTTGTTTCTTTATTAAGCGCAAATTCCACGGATTTCACAGAATAAAGAATAAAATAAACCTGTGAAATCCGTGGAATCTTATATTGAATAACAGACAAAGGCCTGTTATTTCTTTACCAATACCATCACAAGGTTATTATCCGTGTCATAGAAGCCCATACCGCCGCCTGCCAGCTTACCGAAAGACTGAACGGAATTCAACGCTTTCAAAACCCGGCCTTCCACCTCCATATCAGGGCATGCCATCATAGTGCTGATGACTCTCGGGAACGAAATGGCCGCAGGATTTGCATCATCCACATCAAAAGAACCGTTGATGATGTTACACCCGGCATTACCGTGCATGCGTTTTTCCGCAATGTCAAACTCGATAGCCGGCTGTTTCTCCATTCCGGAAGGAATAGCCTGCCCGCCGGCCTCACTGATTATCCATCTGCCATTCAGGTCGGACAACTTGGAAGAAGCTTCCTTCTTCTGCAACACGATAAGGGGACGGTTGGAAGAACCGCACAACGCCATGTTCTCTTTGCCCAGTTGCTTATATTTCTTTACTTGCCCCAAAGCGGCCAACACATTCTTTTCGACTGTCATGTCAGGACACATCATACGGGTACTTCCCAGCGCTCCCAG
>ENA-UONV01001758-UONV01001758.1-human-gut-metagenome-genome-assembly--contig:-CS4-NODE-1758-length-17817-cov-4.263033_pt1 | contig 17817 bp, 9 predicted proteins | sample MGYA00242461_ERZ724008 | MGnify/ENA metagenome assembly ERZ724008 | reverse complement strand
CTTACATACGTTATGTGCGTAGAAGAGTTATCTAAAGTTTGCGCAACCACAGGTGTTGTTGTATCTGCACATACATCTCTCTGCATCGATCCGATCATGACATATGGTACAGAAGAGCAGAAACAGAAATATGTAAAACCACTTGCAACAGGCGAGAAGTTAGGTGCATTCGCATTAACTGAGCCGGGTGCTGGTACTGATGCACAGGGTGCACAGACAAAAGCTGTTTTCGGCGGTTTGGTTGTACTTTTTAAGCTGCTCGCGCGTGATACCGGTGCCATGAATAAGCCTGTACAGCGGCGGGAGAGCCTGCCTTTCCTCACATATGAGGGAATAGTAATCCGCGACTGCCGCCGAAGCCTTTTCTTCGCCCAGAATCCCGTAAATCGGGGTGAGGTCGTAAACCTCGGGGATGAATTTCTGATATTCCGGCGAGGTATATTCAACGTGTCTGCCGTAAAGACTTTGTGCTAAGCTTGTACCGCGAGCCTGCCGTTCAAGACCTGTCCAGACGGCAATATTTGCGCACAGCTTATATGGGTCGGCGGAATATTCCTCTATCAGCACAAGTCTGTCCGAAATCAGATTCCAGCGCAATGTGCCGTTTTCTATGCTGTTTGGAGCTTTCAGGCTGACGGCTGTATCACATTCAAGATTCATCACCATAACGCCGCCGTCGTAGGTCTCAAAAACAAGACATTTGCCCAGGCTTTCTGCCGATTGCAATATAAAATTGCTGTTGAATCTGAAACGATGGACGCTTCTATCGGCGATATCATAAACCGCCATAACTGCCCTTTGATTTTCCTTCTTCGGCGACTCGCAATAGTATATATAGTCCTGCGAAACTGCGAAGGTGACGATGTTTGCGGGGACTGTCAGCAGCTTTTCGGAATCCTTTGTTGTGATGTCAACTAAGCTGTAGCACGTGGAGCCGTCGGTATCATCGCCGCTGACAAGGATTTTATTGTCGGCAAGAAGATACTCAAACTGCTTTTCATAGCCGGTGGCGTATATCGCGACATCATCAAAGAGAAGCTCTTCGCCGGTTTCGAGATTGTGAAGCCATGTGTGGTATTTATCTCTTGGCGCGACATTATTCTTAAGCTACTTATCGCTGCGGTAAAGCAGCCATTTTCCGTCGGGCGACACCTGCAAGGGATATCCTGCTCCGGCGCTGCCTCTATGAATCCGCTGCGCATAATGCTCCGGTGCCTCAATGAAGCTGCCGCTTTCCACAGTGGAGATTATCGGCGTACACTCGGCGGTGGCGATGTCGAAGCGGTATATCTTATGCGCGTATGGGTCAAGTATAAAGCAGGATTCACTGCTTTCGCCGAAGACCGTAAGACCACTCTCAAGCGGTTTATAGGATATGTCCGCAATCTTGCCTGTTCCCGCAGTGACTGTCCTGATTTCGCAGTCTACCGTTCTGTTTCCGAGCTTTATGGGCAGATAGTAGGTTGAGTATGCGTTTTGACTGTTGATTTCCTGCCAGCGCGCCGCGCCACGCTCGGTGCTTGGGTCGCAGATTTCGATGTTAATTGCTTTCGGTTCGCTTATATATGATCTCTCGCTGATGCAGTAGCTATAATAATCGGTAACTGATACCGGATAATCCTCCAGCGGTTCACCCGAATTAAGCAATTCGGCATATTCCTTTACAACCTTATTGGCACCTTCGACATCGTGTAAGCCGCCGCCTCCGTCCCAAACCATCAAGTATTCTGATATGTCTTCTCTGAACTCATTGCTGAGCGCACCCGGAAGATTGCGCGACATATAATATACGGCTTCGCTGTGACTGTATGCCTTGCCGTCGTAGAATACCGCCAGTCTGCCGATAAGAGCCTTGCTTGCCATGGTGTCATAAGGGTAATACAGCGCTTCTATGACTCATCCGAAAGCTTGTTTTCGGCGGTTTTGTTGTAGGCTTCAAGCTGTTCGCGGGTGATGCCGGTGTCCTTTATAAGTCTGTAGAGCGGCGGGACTGATTGTCTTACAAGCATTTCGCGCTTGTAATGCTCTGCCAAAGCTTTTTGCGCGGCTTCCTCGCCGAGAATCTCATATATCGGGGTCATATCGTAGACTTCGGGGACAAACTTCTGATACTCCTCGGACGAATACTCAACGTGCCGCGAATAGAGCTTAAGCTCGGTGGCGGCTTCTTCCGGTTCGGGCTGGGCGTCGAGTCTTACAACAAAGTAGCCAAAGCCTTCATTTGAGCTTTTATGACTGACATTGAAAACCACCGCATCGTTGTAAACTTCCCAAACTCCGATGCTGTATTGTGCATCCGGCGGGGTATATTTTCCCATTTTGTCATGAGCTAAGTCTATCACGTATGCAACTTCCTTATTAGGAGCGATAGCAAGGCAGACGCCTTCACACCTGCTCTGAACCATGTTGGAGACATCGTAATCGTCTATTGCCATTAAATAATCGTGGAATTTGCCGCTTGTGATGTCGTAAACATGCGCATCTCCGTCGAAAACAAGGATGTATTTGTCCGACAAAACCTTGGAGTAAGCACCGTCCGGCGCCTGAAGAATTCTGATTGCTTTCTTTGTGAGCATATTCACAATGTAGTATGCCGTGCAGTCGGGTTCGTAATTTGTTGCCAGAAGCCTGTCGTCCGACAGCAGCCTTACAAAGACCGCGTCATCGCCGATTGCAGCGGCAAGCAAATCTCGGCTATAAGCTCCTCGCCGGTTTCGATGTTGTGCAGCCAAATGTGAAGTTTAGCGCTTATTTCACCGTTTTCCACCCACTTTCTGCTTGCGTAGGAAAGCCATTTGTCGTCGCTGCTCATGCTATAGGCATACGGCGGCAGCGACAGCCACATATCTCTGTACGTGCCGTCGGTTTTATTGTTGCTGAGCTGCTTGAAGTAGTCAATAAACTCCTGCTTTGTGTGACCGTCGTAGAAATTGGAAATCAAGGGAGTCGTCTCACCGGTAGTCACATTATAATAATATATCTGTTCGCTTTTGCCGTCATAGAAATAGCAGTAATCGTCGCCGCTTTTAATGACGCTCAATCCGCCATAGCCTATAGGATTGAATGAGGCTACGCCCACCGGCTTTCCGTCATCGACTTTTACATTTACCCGACAATCCTCAACGCCATGCTCTGTTTGAATCGGCAGAATGAACGGCTTGGTATCTTTCCATCCGATATTGCCCAGCTCACTGCGGTCGTATTTTTCTATACTCATGCCGCTTGCGCTTTCGGAATCGTCCGGCTCTGCGACGTCCTCGGAATCGTCCGCATTATCGGAATTTTCATGCTGATTTTCCGTATCGGCGATATCGGTCTGTGGCAAGTCTTTTTCCTTGTCATTGTCGGCAGAGGTAAAGGTGCAGCCAACTGCCGCTATCAGAACGGCAATTACAAGCACAACCGCAATTGCGGCGTTCTTGGGCTTTTTGGCTATCAGCTTTACTCTTTCGCGGACGGCGCGCTTGCTTCCGGACATGGAGGTGGAGGCTACGCCTATCAGCCACGGGTCGGCTCTGCGCTCGGGAATCATGCTAACAAGCGCCTTGCCGTAATCCAGGCGCAAAGGCTCGCCTAAAAGCTTTATAGCGGCTTCATCGCAGGAGCATTCACAGTCCCTTTTTGAGAGATACGCCGCCGCCCACACAAGCGGATTGAACCAGTAAACCGACAAAAGAATACATCTTAAAAGCGACCAGAACATATCGCCGTGGCGGTAGTGGCAGTATTCATGAGCTATCACAAAGCGCAGTGAAGCTTCATTTTCCGCAGCCTTTTCATTTACATACACTGCCGGACGGAAAAGCCCGAACAGGCAAGGCGAGGAAATGTTCTTGGCGGCATAGACCTTAAGCGGAGCATCAAGGTCAAGCTCACGGCGGTTTCTGCGAAGGGATATTCCGAAGGCGATATTCACGCCGAAGAACCAGATTCCCATAGCTATTGCAACTGTAAACCATATTGCCTTTACAGTATTTATAAGCCAAGGCTGGAATTCAAAGCTTCTGCCAAACAGCGAAATGCTCAGTGAAACGCTGACTGACGGCTGTTTATTATCAGCAGATGGTGTATCCAAAGCGGTCTGCGGCTGAGCGTTTTGATTCTCTATTGGCTCAAGAGATGCCGCAGGAATTTCGGCGGGTTCAGGAACGTTTTGCTGTGGGAAATTATCCTGAACAGACGGTGAAATATCATAATCCGGATAGGTCGGGTTTACGTAACCCATCGGGGATTCCTGATTTGCGGGGTGTGCCGGAGCTGTCGGGGATATATAGTCCTCCCCTTCCGGCGGCAAAGGCTCGTTAACGTTCGGGATTACGGGAGTGTAAACGTCAACCGAAGCGCCGAGTTCGGGGGTATCGCTTACAATATCGGACGGCGCGGAGAGGCTGTCATCCGCAATCGGTGCGGGCGAATCGACCATCCCGGCTCTGCCGAAAAAGTTCATAACGCTTGCGTTGCTTGAAAAAAGGCTGAACGGCAGAACAAGGCGCAGAGCAACAACCAGCCAGAGAGCATACCTAAGCGTTGGCTTAATGCTTTTGCGGCAGAGCGCACGCAGGAGCATTATTATAAGTATCAGAACAGACGAGGTAAGGATTATTTCAAGCATCACTGTTGCCATCCCCTTCCGCTGATTTTAAGATATCGTACAGCTCGCTGATTTCCTCCTTTGTCAAGGCTTTTTCCTTTATAAGTGAGTTGACCATCATGCCTATGCTTCCGTTGTAGATGCGCTTTAAAAAGCCCTGAGTTTCCTCAAGTGCAACGTCCTTGCGCTTTACAACGCTGTAATAATTCTTGGCGTTGCCCGACTGGACATACTCGACAGCCTGCTTATCCTCCATCCTTTTTAAAAGAGTTATAACTGTATTCTTGCTCCAGCCGGTGGAATCACGCAATGTGTCGGTAAGCTGCATTATTGTCTGCGGTTCCTTTTCCCAGAGTGCGGAAAGTATTTTCCATTCGGATTCGGAAAGTTTTGTCATAGCAATGATCCCCTTTTATATTATTTTTCCTTGTGATTTGCACAAGTACACAAATGTCTACCTATATGATAGCACTTAGGTAGACAATTGTCAACCATTTTCGCGAAAAATTTTTTTACAAAAAGGGGTTGAAAAATTTTCTGATTTGTGCTAAACTATAAAAGTTGATTGATATGGAGCAGTATCGAAGTGGTCATAACGGGCTCGACTCGAAATCGAGTAATCCCCTAACAGGGACCGAGGGTTCGAATCCCTCCTGCTCCGCCAAAAAGAAAAGCCGCCGGCAAGGTGGCTTTTCTTTTTGTACTTTTATCTTTTATCTCTTCTCTTTTCTCTCATCTGCTTGGGCGACTTTTCCAGATAAGAGATAAAAGAGAAGAGTGAAAAGTGGTGGTATCGCCTTCGGCGATGGATTTTTGGTTGCGGCTTCGCCGCTTGTCGGCTTACGCCGACTTGCGGTATCACACCTTCTTAACAAACAAGCACCTTATAGCATTAAGCACTGCCAGAATCATAACTCCGACATCCGCGAAAATCGCGAGGTACATATTTGCAATGCCAACAGCTCCGAGGGCGAGGCAGGCGAATTTTACCGTCAGCGCGAGGGCTATGTTCTGGTATACTATGCCGAGGCACTTTCTCGAAATCCGTATTGCCTTGGAAATTTTCAGCGGGTCGTCGTCCATAAGGACAATATCTGCGGCTTCTATGGCGGCATCCGAGCCCATGGCTCCCATGGCTATGCCTATATCAGCGCGAGAAAGAACCGGCGCGTCGTTAATTCCGTCCCCGACAAACGCAAGCTTTGATTTGCCCGACTTGGCTTTCAGAAGCTCCTCAACCTTCTCAACCTTTCCAGCAGGCAGAAGCTCGCTGTAAACATTGTCTATTCCAAGCTCTGCCGCAACCTGATCTGCGACCTTTTTAGCGTCGCCGGTGAGCATTACGGTGTTTTCCACTCCTGCCGCTTTAAGCGCGGATATTGCTTTCTTGGAATTTGGCTTTACTATATCGGATATTACGATATGTCCGGCGTATTTGCCGTTGACCGCCATGTGGATGATCGTTCCGGTGCTGTGGCAGTTGATGAAGGGTATGCTCAGGCGTTCCATAAGCTTGTCGTTGCCGGCGGCTATTTCTATGCCGTCCACCTTGGCAATAACTCCGTTGCCGCTGATTTCCTGAACGTCGCTGACACGGCTTCTGTCAGGCTCCTTGCCGTAGGCACGGCGCAGGCTCTTGCTTATAGGATGGGAGGATGCGCTTTCCGCCAGAGCTGCGTATTCAATAAGCTGTGCGTTGTCTATATCGCTGTGATGGATTCCGTTTACCTCAAAGACTCCCTGAGTGAGGGTGCCGGTCTTATCGAAAACGACCGTTTTGGTTTTAGAAAGCAGTTCGAGATAGTTTGAGCCTTTAACCAATATTCCCTGCTGGCTTGCTCCGCCTATGCCGGCGAAGAAGCTAAGAGGTATACTGATTACCAGCGCGCAGGGGCAGCTGATTACAAGGAAGGTCAGCGCACGGTAGATCCACACTCCCCACTGCGCAGCAAGACCCATAATAAGCATGCGCACAAGCGGAGGGATTATCGCAAGCGCAAGGGCGCTGTAGCAGACTGCGGGGGTATAAATTCGTGCAAACTTTGAAATGAAATCCTCCGATTTGGACTTTCTGGAGCTTGCATTCTCCACCAAATCCAATATCTTTGAAACGGTGGATTCGCCGAACTCCTTGGTAGTCTTTATCTTAAGAACGCCGGTCATGCTGACGCAGCCGCTTATTACCTCGTCGCCGGCTTTAGCTTCCCTTGGCAGGCTTTCGCCGGTAAGGGCGGCGGTGTTAAGGCTGGAGCTTCCATCTAAGATTATACCGTCTATCGGAACCTTTTCGCCCGGCTGAACTACTATAACGCTTCCGATTTCAACCTCGTCGGGGTCTACCTGTTCAAGCTTGCCGTCTCTTTCGATATTGGCATAGTCGGGGCGGATATCCATAAGGCTGCTTATGTTGCGGCGGCTTTTGCCAACGGCATAGCCCTGGAACCACTCGCCTATCTGGTAAAACAGCATTACGGCAATCGCTTCGAGGTATTCGCCGTTTTCGTATATTGCCAGAGCCATCGCGCCGACGGTTGCAACCGCCATAAGAAAGTTTTCGTCGAACACGCGGCGGTTTTTAATGCCCTTTGCGGCTTTTTTCAGGATATCATATCCGATGATAAAGTAGTCGGCAAGGTAGCAGGCAAAGCGGAGCCACCTTCCCGCAGACGGGAACAGATATTTGTCAATAGAATCAAACATTTCCGCTGTTGCAAACTGTAGTCCGAAAAGAATGGTTGAGCAGACAAGAATACGAATCATCATTGTTCTTTGCTTTTTGGTCATGCCTCCCTTTTTTGTTCCTACGACGCACAAAAGCACCGCTGCCGCTATAATAACTGCACCAAGCAGTATATCTATAATTATTTCCTGCATGGGAATGTTCTCCTTTCAATATATGCTTAATTGTTTATTTATTATCTGCAAAAAACCGGCGTTCGGAAACTGCCAAAAACTTGTTTTCGTGACGCCGGTTTATACTTTATACAAAATACAAACAATATAAGCAGTTAAATTAAAGTGCGATATCGCAGTCTGGCTCAACCTTTTTGCACGCCTTTAAAACATTCTGCATAACGCTTTTAGGCTCGCTTCCCTCGGCGAACTCGACTATCATCTTCTGGGTCATAAAGTTGACGGTAGCGTTTGCAACCCCTTCTGTTTTGCGGGCAGCGTCCTCAATAAGATTAGCGCAGTTGGCGCAGTCAACCTCGATAGCGTATGTCTTTTTCATATGTATCTCTCCTTGAAAATTTATTTTGGATTTTATGATTAAGTACTTGTTTAATCATCATGATTGTAGTATAATATATGCAAGGCAAGAAGTCAATATGCCAAAAGAGGTTTTTACCAAACGGGCGAAAGGTTTTTCCATTTGGACTAATAGTTGATTTAATCGACGTTAAGAAAGGAATGGCAATATTTATGGAATATATCAAGCTTCCCCACAACCACGGCGAAGACGAGCAGACCGCTATACACGAGCAGATGAGCAAGGTGACTAATTTTCAGGTGGTGGCGGACATCTTTAAGCAGCTTGGGGATCCAACGCGAATACGTATTTTCTGGCTTTTGTGTCACTGCGAGGAATGCGTTATAAACATATCCGCAATGATGAATATGTCGAGTCCGGCTGTATCTCATCATCTGAGACCTTTAAAAAACAGCGGTCTGATTGTCAGCCGCCGCGATGGAAAAGAGGTCTATTATCGCGCAGCGGACACTCCGCAAAGCCGTCTTCTGCACCTTATGATCGAGCAGGTTATGGAAATAGCCTGTCCGGAAAAGTAAAGCGAGGCAGGCAATGAACGACGGTATTCTTGAAATAAGCAAAAGCATGAAAAATCTTGACGGCATACGCCACAAGGAAATAATTCAGCTTTATTGTGGAATAGAGCTTATGTATATCGAAATGGAAATCGAATCGAACTCGTTTTCCGTAAAGCACAAGGCTATGGACGGCATTATTCAGATAAACTACTGCAAATCGGGTCAGATGGTTTGGAGGATGGAAAGCGGCGATTACATCTATCTCAATCCGGGCGATTTTTCTTTGCACTCGACAAGCGTCTGCGCGGATTCTTTTATCAGCTTACCTTCCGGTAAATACTCCGGTCTTACCGTTTTCATCGACTTGAAGGAGGTCTGCACACATCCTCCGGAGCTTTTCGGAAGCGCGGACGTCTCTAAAAAGTCGATTACAGACAAGCTTATCAGCGGCGGCATTGTTTTTATGAGCGGCAATGAGATTACGGAAGGTATATTCTCTGCCTTTTACGGTCAACCGGAGCAGCTGAGGCTTGCGTATCAGAAAATCAAAACTCTTGAGCTGCTTTTATATCTTTCAAAGTCGGAATTATCTAACACAAATCAGCTTACGGCGTATCAATCCGAGCAAATAGAAGTGATAAAGAAAATCCATGACCGGCTTACCGGTCAGATGGGCGAAAGAATCACCATTGAGGAGCTTTCGCGGCAGTATCTGATGAATCCCACGACCCTGAAAACGGCATTCAAGGAGGTTTACGGAACCTCTATTGCCGCCCACATGAGGCAGCACAGGATGGAGCGCGCGGCAAAGCTTCTGCGAGAAACGAATATGAGCGTCGCGGAGATAGCGCAGGCAGTCGGATACGACAGTCAGAGCAAGTTTGCGGCGGTGTTCAAGGCGTATTATCAGGTCCTGCCGAGGGAATACAGGAGGAAGTGAAAAAGCAGTGCAAAAACCGCCTGATAGCGATTACGTACTCGATTTTTATTATCTTTTTAAATGTAAAATAGTATTAGTATTAATATAGCAAAACCGCAGGAAGGTTGGTTCCCTCCTGCGGTTTTATTCTGTTTCTTTTCAGGTCAAGTCAGATCCTGTGTGCGTGTCTGAAATCAGCTGTTAACTTTTCTTGCAAGTATCTTGGCAAGACCAATTGCAAGCGCTGTGCCGAGCAGAGCCGATATCGCCGCAGCCATTACGCCGCTGTCAGAAGATGCTGAATGATCTACAGAATCACTTCCCTGCTCCGCCTCGACGGGAATATCCGGCTCGAGAGGCTCAGGAATATAGTAGTTGATAATGTTATATCCGTCAACCCTTGAAATATATCCTTCAACCGGCTCTTCGTATACAGTGTATACTACCGGAACGCCGTTGTGATATTTATCAAGATCGTTGAAGTGCCACTGCCAGCCGTTAGCAGCTGTTACCATTGCCGTTCTTCTGACAACTCCGTCTGCAAGAAGATAAACAGTTATGCTGTCGGGACGTATGCCGAGAATATCATTACTGTCATCCCAAATCTTATGTCCACTGATGCTGATATAATTATCATATTTCTGAGGAGCATGAGTATTTGTTATCGTGATGGTATTGCCTATGATACCGGAGTAAGACGCAGAGTAGCCTAAGACCGGTTCTTCCTCAACGGTATACTTGATCTCGGTTCCGTTATCATATTTCGGAAGATTCTCCCACTTGGCAGTCCAATTGTTATGAGCGTTGAGAACCATCTTGTCTCCGTATTCAGAACCGTCAGCAAGGAGTCGAACGGTAATTGATGAAGGTCTGATACTGTCAAAGTCATTGCCATCGTCCCACAGCTTAACAACGGTAAGTTCTGTTGTTTCGGGGATGTGAGTGTTGATTACGTTGTAACCGTCTACCTTGGATTCGTAGCCCTCAACCTTAATCTCTTCGATGGTGTAGACGATAGCCTTGCCGTTTCTGTTCTTAGGAAGATTCTCGAATGTGTACTCCCACTTACCCTCTGCATTCGGAGTTATAGTCTTTGAAGCCTTCTTGGTGCCATCTGCCAACAGGTTGATGGTTATTGAAGTGGGTCTTACTCCATCTTGGTTGTTGTTATCCTCCCAAGTCTTTGTGCCTGAGATTGTGATGGTTTCGGAAGTGTGAGTATTGGTTACGTCGTAGCCGTGTACATCTGATACATAGCCTTCGACAGATACTTCTTCGATAGTATAAACAATAGCCTTGCCATTCCTGTTCTTAGGAAGATTCTCGAATGTGTATTCCCACTTGCCTTCTGCGTTCGGGGTTACTACCTTTGAAGTCTTCTTTGTGCCATCTGCAAACAGGTTGATGGTTATTGACTCAGGTCTCTTGCCATCCTGATTGTTGTTGTCTTCCCAAGTCTTTGTACCTGAGATTGTGATGGTTTCAGGAGTATGAGTGTTTGTAACATTATAGCCAATAACTTGTGACGCGTAGTCTGTAACTTCATCCTCGGTTATGGTGTATGTGATTTTATTTCCATTTGCATACACATCCAGATTATCAAACGTCCATGACCAGTTGTCGGCTTCGGTTACTGTTTTGCCGTCTACATTTTTGCCATTTGCAAACAGGTTGATGGTTATCGACTCAGGTCTCTTTCCATCCAGATTGTTATTATCATCCCATGTCTTGGAGCCGGAAACGACGGTCTTTTCGAGATTATGAGTATTAGTGACATCAAAATCATTAACTATTGTTGCGTAACCATCAACAGATTCCTCGGTTATGGTGTAAACTATCAACTTTCCACCGGAATACTTATCCAGCTCATTAAACGTCCATGACCAGTTATCTGCTGCAGTTACTGTTTTGCTGTCTATTTTTTTGCCATTTGCAAACAGGTTGATGGTTATCGACTCAGGTCTCTTTCCATCCAGATTGTTATTATCATCCCATGTCTTGGAGCCGGAAACGACGGTCTTTTCGAGATTATGAGTATTAGTGAGAGTTATGGTTATGGTTTTTCCGTCATCCTTATAGTTAATAGCGGAGGTTTTCAAATAGCCCTTAATCTCCGGAAGCTCTTCTACGCTATACTTAATCGCAGTGCCACCGCTGAGCTTAGGCAGATTCTCCCAAGTGCGTTCCCATCCGCACTCATCACTGAGTCGTAAAGGTTCTCCATATGCTGTTCCGTCTGCAAGAAGCTGAACGTCTATGTAATCAGGTCGTATGCCATCCTGATTCTCATTATCGTTCCACGACTTTTTAACCGTCAACGATACTGTTGCCGGAACATGAGTGTTTGTTACATCAGGACCCTTAACTATTGTCGTGTAACCCTCAACAGGATCCTCAGTTATGGTGTAAACTATGTCTACACCTTTCTCCTTTTTCGGAAGTTCATCAAATGTCCACGACCAGTTCTGCTTTTCAGTTACTGTTCTACTGTCTACTTCGCTGCCATTTGCAAACAGGTGGATGGTTATTGAATCAGGTCTTATTCCATCCTGATTGTTATTGTCATCCCATGTTTTGGAACCGCTTATCTCAGTCTTTTCAGGAGTGTGAGTATTTGTTACATTAAAGCCATTGATTTGTGTTGTGTAGCCTTCAACAGCATCCTCGGTTATGGTGTATTCAATAGGAGTACCATTTACATACACATCCAGATTATCAAACGTCCACTTCCATTTGTCGGCTTCGGTTACAGTCCTGCTGTCTAAGTATTCACCATCTGCATACAGATTGATTTTGATTGACTCAGGTCGCTTACCATCCTGATTGTTGTTATCATCCCATGTCTTGGAACCTTCAATTTCGATCTTTTCAGGAGTGTAGGTGTTAGTAATGGTTGTTTTATGCGGATCACTTGTCCAATCAGGATCACCCACATAATACGAGACTTCTCCAACTTCCATTGCCACATACGATATTGACATATCGCCCACCATATAACCATCAACCACTTTAACAGGAGGAAGATCATACCATGTGTAGCTCCAATTGTTAGCTTCGTTGAGTTCAACCGGATCACCATATTTATCCGCATTCATATAAAGCTGAACCTTAATCGAAGTTGGACGCATACCGGCGGCATTATCATTATCATCCCATATCTTTTCAACGGTGTAATCAACATTTCTATAATTGGTTACGCTAAAAGGATCGTTTTTATCATAGACCGTTGTGTAACCTTCAACAGGATCCTCGGTTATGGTATATTCTATCTCAACTCCATTAGAATACTTATTCAGATTTTCAAATGTCCATGACCAATTATCCGTTCCGATTACTTTCTTACTATCAATTTTTTACCATCTGCAAACAAATTGATCGTAATAAATTCTGGTATCTTTGAGTTAGGATCGCCAAAATCGCTCCATGTTTTGGAACCGGAAACTTCTGTCTTCTCAGAAACATGCTTGTTTGTAATGATAAACACATTGTCTTGGAACTGGACAGAAGCATCATATCCGTTCGGCACATTCACCTCTTCAACCGTGTATGTGATAGGTTCAAGAGCGTCATCACGAATAGAAAGACCCACAAAGGTATGAGACCAACTGTTAGCATCATTCAATATAGCAGTTTTACCTGTATCAGCACCATTGGCAAGAAGCTTAACTGTTACGGATGTCGGACGTATGTTGTCGCGGTTGTTATCATCATCCCACACCTTTTTAACAGAAACATAGGTTTCTAATTCGCCTGTTTTATACAGGTTTCGTGCGATAATGGTAACCTCCGTCTCCGGCGCATACTCAAAGGTGTAGGTTCTGCGATTGTCGCCGTTGTTGGTAAATTGCTCAAAATCAGCACCACCATCAGGATCAATCTCGACTATTGTATATTTCTTTCCCGGCACCCAAGTCCATGGGTTGGTTGACGCAACCATTTTCTCGGTGGTTGGATCATAGGTATACTTGAAAATATTCTTTCCGATTTCGTTCAAAACCGTCTTACCTGTTTTTGCTTCCTTTTGGACGGTTACTGTCGCGCAGGTGAAGTTTTTGCCGGATAAAGCACTGCCTATAGCCTTTTCTGTGAACTCCTGGTGATCTATGGCTTCGCCCTCATAGATAACGAAATTGAAATCGATGTTTCCGAACGCAACAGAGTTACCTATAACTTTTTCAAGAGTAAGCTCGTTGGGCGTGCTGACGCCAACTACCATCGGGGCAGCAGATATACGGTCATCTGTCTGCTGAGGTTTATCGTCTCCGGTCATAGCGCTTATATCGGATGATACTGATATCCGAAGCTGTTCCATGCGATTTTGCCATTCTCAATGCCGGCATCCGCTTCGATTTTTGCATTATAGGTTATTTTTACCTCTGCATTTTCAGGAAGATCGCCAGTAAACCTTACACGGACAGAGCAGGATGTATCCTTGCAAGCAGAATACCATCTGGTGTCATTAGGAGTATTTTGCCAGTCTTCAGCTGTAAACTTATTATCGTTATTATCGCCTTTTCCGGTGCAGTCGCTATATTCAATAATATAGCTGCCAGCATATGGCGCATCATTTACATATACCTCAGGTGCAGTGTCATTAAGGAACGAAATCTTGAAATCGCTCTTTCTTGCCTGACCACTGAACATCAGCGTATCGCCCTTATCTGGAAGTGAATTGATAACAACGAGACCTTCCATAACAAGCCCGCTATAGCTTGCAACCGTCATTGTATATGTAACGTTCTTTGCCGTGCTGTCAACAAAAATCGTATTGCCGCTGAGGTCGGTTGAAATACCGCGGTTTTCGGGCTTATCCGTTTCATTGATTTCCATTACCGAGGTGGTCGGGAATGATTCATATGCGCTTATAGCGGCGTTGCTCTGGACTCCCACATATAAATCCTCAGATTTTGCAACCTTCTGACCTATTGTTACGCGATTGTAATCCGCCAGCCCATTCTGCTCGTCAGAAGGATAAATGATTGCGGAGTTGATAAAGTTAGTCTTTTTAACATTCGTGTCCAGTATTGTCAGCAGTGAGTTGATACTGTTTGTGGTGGTTACAGTAAGAACACCGTATCCTCCGCCAGGGAGCAGTGCCCACATCTTGTCGCCGAATCTAATGTTGAGAGTTAAGGAACCCGTTGACTCATCTTTAGTGACAGATACAAATATTGATGAATCCGCGCCCAAAGGGTCAATTCCAAATTGCACTGCTTGAATTGTCAAACCCTTAGGCTTATCATTTACAGTGATGGTTTGAGTTAAGCCTGAACCATTTGCTGGCAATATAATAAACTGATTCGGTTCACTGCTGGGTCTTATATCAAACAAATAATATTCGCTGTCACTTGCCTTACACGCGGCAATATATTCATTAGGCTGCCATGTGCGATTCCGATGTGACTGTTCTCCCTCACGAAGCGGTTTGGGAGCAAATACCGAATAGCAGACTTTTCCATTAAAAGTATAAGGATATTCAATGGTGTCCGAAATGGTATAGTCGCTGAGCCAGCTTTCACCGCTGTTTATCGCTTGTATTTTCCAATCGACCGAATCAGTAGCTTTATAAATTGTTTTGTCGCCGGAAACGGTTTTGTTTATGCCAGGAACTACACTACCTCTTACAACGTCTACAGAGGAGCTGAGCCACAGATCGTCAGGCTTCTTCTTATGATTTCCGGTATAATTTGGCATATAGTTGCCAATGCTATTAACTACTTCATCGTCAATAATCCTTCTGTCGCCATCGTTGGGCATAAGACCGTTTTTGTTTGAAACGATAACAGGTTCTTCCTCCTTGGTGACCATCTCAACACCGGCTCCATTGAAGTCAACATACTCCATTATAACGTCGTTGGTAAACGCTCCTTTATGGGCAGAAGCATCATCCGTAACATAGCCCATAATGCCGAACTGTATATATTCATCCGGCTGAAGGTAATACATATCCTTGTATGTGCCGTCCGTTTCACGCATAAGCTTGCCGTCTTCGCCCTCACCCGGCTCAACTGTAAGCTTAACAACATTCCTATCATACCCATCATTATTGGCGGTAATCTTCGCATTTACAAATGTGCCATCGAGATGTGCAAACTGTGGCATACCGCTTTCTAAAAATGTTGAGCTTTTTTTCTTAAGACCGGTTTTGATTTCATCCGGAGAGCTTAAAACCGTTAAGTACTTCATGTACTTCGGCATTATATCATAAATTGTAGGAAGATACAGCTTGGTCTTGCCGCAGTTTTTAATGGTTACATAGTATGTAACCAAATTCTGAATTGGGCATCCTTTATGAGCATTATAATTTGATATAGATATGTTTGTTCTGTTCGTGCCAGGAACGTACATACCAAACCTTAAATTATATGGAGCGGTACTCTCCTTCTTTATATTAGTTCCAATCTCATATACGCCCTTTTGCAGCAGTACCCTGCCCTTTTCAAGGAAGATATGGCTTACTGTTGCAGGGAGATTATACAGATAGAAGCTGTTGGTCAGTGTCTGCAAGCCGTATTGGTCAAATACTGCGTTGTAGGTATCCACGTCAGACGGGAATTTGAGCTTAACATAAATATAGGCATAAACGTTTTCTTGAGTCATGGAAAAATCAACCGAGAAGTTCTCGTTCCAGACTATAAACTGCTGTCCAGCAGCAAAATTGTGATCGCTGTTTTCAGGGACAGTTTCGCTTATTGAAGCAAACTGCGCGGAATCAACCCATTCATTAAGTGGGACTTCGCTGCCATTATTTTTAATCTTAACTTCGGAAGCACCTGATATGAACATGAAATCTATATCATTTATTGTCCACCGATGTGCACCAGATATATTCGGCAGAGCGTCGAAAATGGCGTCCTTGGTTACACTCAGAGCTGAGCCCTTGTGTCCGAGGTCAAGGCGGTAGATAATCTCGGTATTGTCCCTGCTTATAGCAGAAAGACGGTTGTCGGCAAAGTCATCATCTCCAATATCTGCTGCATTGCCAATATTGGTTACAATATTCTTATCATGAGTAACGCTTACGCCGATATTGAAGCACTTATCATACAGTCTATGCTCAGGATTGTCGTTCAGCCAGACGAAGTTTCCGAGTATTGCCTGATCGACTTCCTCGTCCATAACAACTACAGCCTTATAATTGAAAGTATAAGCAAAATCATAGGCAGGAGTATCGGAGAAATACCACTTTATAATAGTATTAATAAGACCCTTTTCGTTCTTGGTAACGATTACGCTGTCGGCGCAGCGACCGTCTATCCAGACATTCTTATATTCAAGAGTTTTTCCTATTTCGGGGTTGAGGATATAGTATTCCTTGCCCTCTACCTCACGTTTACCGCATCCTTCCAGATAAGAGTTCTTGGCAGGGTCGATAAGCAGTGCCTGAGGACCGAACATATTGTCAACAAAAGGCAGAACATCATAGGTTCCGCTGCCTCGGTGATTGATGGTTGTAGTATAGTCTATGATATCGTTGTTGACGCAAACAGTCTCAACGCCATCCGAATTTTTGCCGTTGACCTTGCTGCTCTTCTTCAAGATCAGATCTGGTGAGACTCTGACGGTGTAATCAGATCCGCTGCCAGATGTTGACGTTGTGGGAGCTACCACAGTCAACGGCTCGCTTACACCGTCCATCTGTAACTTGGAAGTATTTTGAATAATCAGCGTAGCATACTCCTTGTCAAACTGATACCACTGCTCCCAGTCGGAGCTGAGGTTCTGGAAGGTATTTTTAACGTCGGCATCCAGGCTTATAACAACCTCATCACCAGCCGCAAGTTTGAAATCATTTATCGTCCACTCCGAGGTATACAGCGACGCGTGAGTTACAATATAGCTATAGGTCTTACCGCCGTACTCAATACTTGAAAGAGCCCGTCTGAGGCTGGTTCCGTCTGGTATCGGTATCTCTATAGGCGTTCCTCTGAGACGAGAGTTAGCCTCGGCTGCTCCGACATCAGACGTTTGTACGCTGCCCAGATCAACAGTCATCAAAAGACCGCTGCCATTCGGATTGTTGGTTATGGTTATGATAGCATCTCGTGTAAGCTTGTTGCTATTGTTTTCTATAAGACCGGTGCCGGCATACATCTGATCCGACATTTGGCTCTGCATTTCGCGTATTTGCTCAGGAGTCCAATCTATGCACTGGTTATAACGCGGGCGGTCTTCACTGGTGTTTGAAGAGTCAAGTGTAAGAGGCGTCGAGCCGTCTACGGAGGTAACCTTATTATTGGTCGTAAGGGCTTCTACAAGAGTTGCTTTGGTTATTGTTACAGTAAGATTCTTACCGAACACATCATCCTTTAACATATTTTCGATGTTTTCGGGGGAGATATACTGGCAGATTTCCAGACCCTGTTCATTAGTTTTGAGAGTATCCGTCAAAACTATATTGCCGCTGTAATCATACGCCGACGGATTGTAAACGGTTATCTGATACTTTGCCTTTTCGCCGAAGTACATAGGCGCACTGATCAGCTTCTTTCCGAGCTTCAATTGAGCACTGCCGGGATCTATATTTACAACAGCCTCG
>ENA-UONV01001756-UONV01001756.1-human-gut-metagenome-genome-assembly--contig:-CS4-NODE-1756-length-17832-cov-7.910052_pt1 | contig 17832 bp, 14 predicted proteins | sample MGYA00242461_ERZ724008 | MGnify/ENA metagenome assembly ERZ724008 | reverse complement strand
AAATGTCCAAAGCGATCCGGCAGCGGTTTTACCGCTGCCGGATCGCTTTGGTATGCTATAGCTTACAATACGGGACCGATTCCTGCCGCGCCAAGGCGGAGAAAGCACCGGTCAATCCTCGGGCGGCGCCTCGGGCCCGTCGGCTTCATTATCTTTTCTATTTTGGTCGGAGGTGTGACAGAGGCGACCGTAGTGTCCGGATCGATGTCCGACGTTCCGTCCGGCTCCTGCGCTCCGCTCGGCTCAAAGCGCACTGAAACGTAGTCCTCGTACCACTCGACCACGGCGTCGAACATCGCGTTGCGGACATTCGGTATCGCCATCACGGTCAGAAATCCTATCGACATGAGCGCCATCAGCGCTACGGCAACGCGCACGAAGCATTTTCTGCACAAGGCAAGTGCCGGTCTCAGCTTATATCTCCCTATCAGCCTTCTTTTTCGGGCATAAAAACCGGCGCTCAGCACCACTCCCGAGGTATCTATGTTTTTGAACTTTTCCGCCTCGTCGTTTTCGCAGTCACGTGCAGCCCAGGCGATAAGCAGGTCAAGCTTGTCGTTAAGCTCTGTATTCATACAGCGTCTCGCCTCCCATATCCAGTATCATAGCCCTGGCTCTCGAATATCTTTTGCGCGCCGATACCTGAGATATGCCCATGATGCCCGAGATCTCCTCATAGCTGCAGCCCATGCTTTTCAGTGTTATCACGTCTCTGTATTTATGGTCGAGCTTGTCGATCAGCTCTTTTACATACGCGCAGACATAGCTGTTCATCACGAGCCGCTCCACGTCTGCCGAGCGGTCGGGGATGTCCGCCACCGACGACTCGCCGTTCTCATCGTACACCGTTTGAGAATACTGTCTCTTGGCTCTCCTCTTGTTGCCCTTATATCTGTCAAGCGCGGTATTTCTGCACACCAGCGCCACGAGCTTTGCCAGATTCCCCTCCTCGTGCGCCTTTTTGAAGCAGTCGAGCTTGTCTATTATCTTTACGAACGTGTCCTGAACGCAGTCCTCGGCATCGGCGCGGTTGCGCAGTATGTCGTACGCGGTAAAGTACATATTTTTCTCGTATCTGTCGAATATCTTCTCCACGAATTCCCTGTCGTCGTCATCCTCGATCGCCATAATGATCGCCATCATGTCGCCTCACCTCCATTGCCCCACATTATACCACTGCACGCCCGCTTAGTCAAGAAATATTTCATCGAAAATTGAGGATTTCTTAAGATTAGGCTCACATTTGCTCTATAAAAGGACTTTCGGGGCAGCAACTTCCTCCGACCTGCCGTTCGCCCCGCCGATGCGGCGCAGTTCCGTACGCGTACAAAAGCACGTACAAAAACAAATTAAAAGAGCCGCGCTCACGGCGCGACTCTTTTCATTTGACTTCTCGGCTATTCGTCACGTTTACAAACCGGACCGACAGGGCATTGACGGCTCATGTCGCCCCAACGCCCGGTGCTCCGTGCTATGTATCACAACGGCATTGCTTGCCATATACAAAATTTTTATCTTACGTATATGCTGCAAAGTTTTTCGTAAACGACTTTTTTTGATTTAAATAAATCCTCAATCGTATCTTTTCTTTCCATAAAAGCAACACTGATATCGTATGATTCCAGTTTTAAGGTTTGCCATTCGTCATTGTTCAAAATCATCACTCCTTTTTCTTAATTCAAAGGCGTTAAAATTCCGAATTGAACCAATCTCTTTATAGAAATCCAAGTAAAATATTGACCTCCTCCCCCCGGTCCCCATGCACATTTTTCTACAATTCCTGTTTTAAATGTATAAGGACGATTCACCACATATGTAGTCAGATTGCCTGCATTGCCCGGAGTAACCGCCACTTTATCGATGGAAGTTCCGGGATCGGTTAAGTATCTACCATATGGACTTCCATACCTATCTAAAGTGCTCCCCGGTTCGAGTGTTGTTGTTCCTTCTGTGCCTGGAACTGCACCTTTCATAGTACAAGTGTTACTCAAGTAAATTCCACATATTGTCGTTCCTTTAACTGATATTTTTTCTACAATTGCAGAATAAATATCATACGCAGTTTGATTCTCACCAAAAACATTATCTCTAACAAAGTTGTCACCGGTGATTGACTGTTTTGTATATCCGCGCTACCATTAACCACCGTAAGAACCCCTGTTGTTATGGTGAGTGAAGCAACTACAAGCATGGCTACCGGGGCTCCGGCAATACACACTGCCGCACCAACCACAACAGCAGTTATACCCGTTACAATTCTGCTAGCTCCTTTACCAAATCCCCAAATATCAAACTCGCCTGTTGGATCATACCCCATCACCGGGTTATTGCTGCAATACGCGAACATATTGAATCCGATGAGGTCGCCGTTAGCGTTTATGTATCCGTCTGCATTATGGAATCTGCCGACTGCAGGATCATAATACCTGCTGTTGAGGTAATAGAAATCGGTCTCTGTATCGTAGTAATATCCGCGATATCTGAAGGGGTTGCACTCGACCGCAAATGAACTTTCGTCGTACTCGCTGCCGTACTCGGTCTCGCTGACTGCGCCCCATGCGTTGTAGGCATACCGCACGACAAGATCGCCGTCATATTCGTATACGGCAACGACATCGCCCTGAATGTTTTTCTCATACAGATATGTATCGACAAGTGTACCGCCTCGGAAATATGACATCCCTATCGGCTGTCCTGCGGCATCGTAAATGTATACCATAACGTGCCTGTTCCATCGGTCGGTCCATTCCTCGCTGAGTAACTGAAAAGAATCCTATGTACCAGCAAGCATCGCCATTGTGATACCACAAAGGCAAAACTTATCAGGAGTAGTCCTGAAACCTTTAAGGGCTTGGGATTATCCCAACAAACTGCCTTTTGCCCCCAAAGACGATGCTTGCTGGTATTCTTCAAATCAACTTTTCATTCATGCTTGTGATCACATTTGAAATATCATATTCAATGGTGATTAAATATCCATCTTTGGTATAATGAGAAGATACTTTCGGCGTATCATTTCTACCAGTATAAAGAAATAAATATTCACCGTTTGGATCAATCGCTCTTACATCATCTAACGACTGACCTTTTACCAGTTTATCAAAATCAGATTTTAATAACCGCGTGCTGTGAGTACTTCCAAATAGTCTATTACCAGAACCATCAAATAAGAATATTACAACACTCTCATCGCCAAGGTAGGATACTCGATACATTCCGTTATCTTCCCGCAAACATTCAATGGGATATTTAATATTTAACTCGTTCAATGAACCATTGAACTTCATAAGTTCCAATAATTCTGTTTCATCGTATATTTTAGATGCTAAATCAACTAAACTTTTATCTGGCGGGGATATCTCAATGTTCAAATCACTTCCTCCTTTGGTGCAAGAACAAATCACGAGCAACATTACTATTATAAAAATAAGAATATAATATCTTGTTAATCTCATAGTACACCTCAATTCCCTACTGCATAGTAGATTATTGCGCTATCATAATACGGTACACCGCCTAACGGTCCAAGGAATTGTATATGGACTCAAGTGCTTTAGCTCCCAACGCAACACCTATAATCTTTTTTCCGTAAAGTTCACGACGCGCCATTTCTTTCCCGACCCACGAAAAATCATTTTTCTCTACAGATGCTACAAACGGTCTAAAATATGTGTTTCTCTTATTTTGCACATCCGCCGCAATTTTCTTTTTTTCTTTCTCGATAAGCTCCGCATTATTTTTCACATTGACCTGTGTCAAAAGATTAGAATACATTTTCTTCGCTTCATCACTGCTGTTTGCGTATGGCGCAATTAAACTTTGAAATTTTGCTGCAACCCCTAAACCATCAACATACAAATCAATATCACGTTCGGTAATTCGCTCAAGTATTTTTTCAAGCAACTCACTCGCTTCTTCCGAAGTACCGTCAGTATATGCTTTCACGCAAAGTTCAAACGGAGTGACCTTTTCCAAACCTCTGATAGACTCGGCGCCCCTGTACCATCCCGTACGCCATTTCAAATATGATGAAAAATCCACCGTGCGATCAAATGATGGCAACAGGGCGGTTCTGAGTATTTCCTCTGCCGTCCTAAGGTTTTCTATGGTTGGGGATTCATCATTGCGTTCATAATCCGGATTATTCGGAAGAAGCTCTCGACCGATCACATCACCGCGCTTAAGTCCCTCGCGCACCATCATTTGAATGTCGGTTCTTGAAATTCGGGCATCAAAACTCTCTTCGCTCATATGTATCACGTCTTCAAGTGCCCAAATTGGATAATTTACCGCATTGATCTCATAAAATCTGCGATTCCATATACTTATCATTTGGAATATCCCGTCTCCGTTTATGCGATAAAATAAATTACTTTTATACTTAAAGCCCCGTGGTATCAAAAGGTCGTAAAATGTTGATTTAAAAAGTCCTGTTAACGGCATTGTTTTCGTATCCCCTCTTAATTATAGCAATAAGCGCCAAAGTATACATTTTTTCCTCCTCCCGATGAGGAAGCTGCACCGACACCGGCAATCGCTATGCCTATCAGCACCATAGCCGGGGCAGCACCACCTATTATCGGTATACTGCCATATTTGCGTCTTGCCGACGCAGGAATCATACCCGGAACCGTTACCGCGGATTTGGCAGGGTCCCTGGGAACAGTCCAATAATATATTTCTCCTGGAGCCATCAAACTATAATACACTTCATAATCGCCATAATCAAAGTTGCCACTAATCGATTTCGTTCCACGCTTAAACCGGACTGGTGCCAAATCCTCAATTTTAGAGTAATTATATGTCAATCCTTGCACATACCTGTCTAGCTGATTGTTAAGTAATTTATTCTTGTAACTTCCAAAAATATTCATATACGATATTGGTTTCACTTCATATACTGCAAGATCCCCATAATCGACCAAATCGCACCTTCCATATCGGCCCAAATACTCCTCCGAAACCAACCCGTACTTTGCGGCAGCATGGTCAACCACTTCATTATGAATTGCATTTTTTGCATCTTCTCCACAATCATCACACAACATCACCGGATTATTGCCGCAATAAGCGAACATATTGAATCCGATGAGGTCGCCGTTGGCATTTATGTAACCGTCTGCATTAAGGAATCTGCCGACTGCGGGATCATAGTATCTGCTGTTGAGATAATAGAGATCGGTCTCTGTATCGTAGTAATATCCGCGATATCTGAAGGGGTTGCACTCGACCGCAAATGAACTTTCGTCGTACTCGCTGCCGTACTCGGTCTCGCTGACTGCGCCCCATGCGTTGTAGGCATACCGCACGACAAGATCGCCGTCATATTCGTATACGGCAACGACATCGCCCTGAATGTTTTTCTCATACAGGTATGTATCGACAAGAGTACCGTCTTGGAAATGCGACATCCCTATCGGTTGTCCCGAAGCATCATAGACAAATATCAGTACGTACTTAACATTGTCATCGATCCATTCCTCGCTGAGTAACTGAAAAGAATCCTATGTACCAGCAAGCATCGCATTTGGTCACACCAACACAGACTTATCCGGAATATTTCCGAAACCTTTAAAGGCTTGGAACTATCCCAGCTGCCTGCCGTTTGTCCCACCAAGGCGTTGCTTGCTGGTACAGTGAAAAAACTAAGTAGCTACTATTACACTATGATACGCTTATCCGCAATGGCATTGCTCAACCACTCAGCCGCACGATGAATTCTCTCACGAGGCGATCCGCTTCTCTGATCAAATTCATCTTTGTATTCTACAGCATCATAAACTGTACCTAACGAATCCGCATCAAATACGCGTATGGTAATCGGCTCTTTTTCCCGCTCGTCATAGAGAACCATAATGTTTTTATTCGGATTGTTCCAATTAATATAATAATAGGCTCCATGCTTCTGCTTCATATCAATTTCAAATCCGTACTGTTTTGCCAAAAAAGAGAATTCCTTTTTTAATGTTGCATACCTACCCATTATTTTATCCTCACATTAACCAAACATTATACAAAAATTCATAGCCCTTTGTAAGCGCCACTTCCTTTGCGTATGCTCCGGTTAAAGCTCCTCCGCAGTCATAAATCGCTCCTTTCAGAGCCATAACACCTTTTACAACGCATTTATTTTGCCACCAACCAACGGCTTCAGCGGCCTTTGTCCCAGCTATTTTTTCTATCAATTTGAATTCTTTTAGGCCAGAATAATGTCGAACATCCGCCAATTCAGCAACTCTTTCATATGTTCCCACTTTTCCTATTGTAATTCCGGCTTTTGCATTTTTTATTGTTCTTACCGTGCCACCAACTACTGACCCGCCAAGGGCGCAGAGTCCGCCCGTCATAAATCCATCTGCAGCCCCATCTAAAGCAGCCTTGCCCGCTCCTTCCCAACTTCCAGTAGTAAAACGATGATTGACTGCACTAACTGCCGCACCACCCATTGTACTTGCTGCCACTCCAATCAAAACTGGAGCGGCTGCACCTCCAGTGGCAACTGTAACAGCGACAGCCGCAACCGTCGCTACAGCGCCAATAGCAACTTTTGCCCAATTTGGCAGCGACCAGTTCCCATTTACATCCGTTCGATTTTCGGGATTGTTCAAGCAATAAGCAAAAAGGTTATAGCTTATAAGTTCGCCCTCAGTGCCGAGGCATTCCACATCATCTGGGTTAATCCACCGACCAACCTCAGGATCGTAATAACGGCTGGATACATAATAAAATCCGGTATCCGTATCGTAATAGTAGCCTCTGTAACGGAAGGGGTTGCACAAGACCTCGAAGGATTCCTCGTCGTACTCGCTGCCGTACTCGGTCTCGCTGACTGCGCCCCATGCGTTGTAGGCATACCGCACGACAAGATCGCCGTCATATTCGTATACGGCAACGACATCGCCCTGAATGTTTTTCTCATACAGATATGTATCGACAAGTGTACCGCCTCGGAAATATGACATCCCTATCGGCTGTCCTGCGGCATCGTAAATGTATACCATAACGTGCCTGTTCCACCGGTCGGTCCATTCCTCGCTGAGTATCTGTGTACCGGAGAGGTGGTAGGTGTGCTTGACACCGTTGACAGTCTTGCTCGTTCTTATACCGTCTGCATTATAGGTATAAGAATAATTATCTCCCGATTCACTGTCGGAATAGATCATCAGGCGGCGTCCCTGCCACGTAAGCTCGCCGTAGTCGTTCCACCTCAGCGGATTGCCTATGTTGTCATACGTTACACTCCGACCGTTGTTGGACGTCAGCAGATCGCCCCACGAACCGCTGCTGTAGTTGTATGACGCCGTGCGCTGTGCCGAGCCGAGAGAACCGGTAGTATACGCATACGTCTTGCTGCTCAGTATATTTCCCGCGTTATCATACGTCCATGTATACGTCGCGCCGTGCGCTCTGTTATCCTCGCGGATGAGCTGCCCGAGGTCGTCGTATGTATAACGGCAGACTATATCGTTCACCCCGCGGCGGATCGACGTTATGTTCCCGCGTTCGTCGTAGGTATAATACAGCGTTTCGCTGCCGTCGGGTCTTGTCGTTGTGACCGAGTGTATGAGCGGAGTTTCGTAATAGTCTCCGTCCTCGTAGTTCAGGTAAGTATAGCTTTGCGTGATCGTGCGCGGCTCGTCGCTGTCATACTCATATGAGTCTATCGACATCACGATACCGGTCGTGCGCCGGAAATCGTCGTGCGAATATTCGGCAATAAAACGTATGCCCTGCACACGAGTGCTGATGCTGCCGACAGAGCCGTCGTCCTCATAACCTATATCGGTCACGGCGTACATCGTTTCGCCCGAACCGTCGTCCCGCGTATACTCGCGCGTCTCGAGTCTGCCCTCGTTGTCATAGAAGCAATATATTGCCGACTGGTCGCTCTCGTTGTTGCGGTCGTTGACATAAAGGTTGCACAGCCTGCCACGGCTGTCGTACCCGCAGACCGTGACCTGCCCGCTCAGCCTGTCGTCTATCTTGCTTATGCTGCCGTTTGCTGCGTACTCGTATACATATGCGGTAACATCTTCCGACCCACTACCTGTATTATACTGTATTTCTTTTATTCTGTCAAGTTCGTCATAAGTATATTTTACGGTCAGACCGTTCGAATATGCCATTTCCCTGAGCTTGCCGTTATAATCGTTATAGACATATGACGCAAGCTCTTTGCTGCCCGCGCTCACCGAGGTCTTGTTGCCGAAATCGTCGTAAACAAAGGTATACTCGGTCGAGGCGGTGATTATCGTGCTGAGGCGCGAAAGCTCGTCGTAATCGTATGAAACGCACGCGGATTCTTCTTGCTCCGCATACGAACTTCCCGAGGCATATGCCGGATACGCGGACGTCATTCTGCCGAGAACGTCGTAGGAATAGCTCATACCGTAACCGTCGGCGCCTATGGCAGCCATCAGATAACCGTAGTCCTCGTCGTAGAAGTATCTGTTTACCCCGCCCTGCGCGTCGGTCGCCGACTTCAGCGCTCCGAAAATGCGAGAACCGGCTGTCGTGATGTATTCGTTTGTCTGAACGGTATATTCATCCGCAGCCGACTGCGTGAGCGTTTGCACCGGCTGACCGTAGCTGTTGTATTCGTATGTCGTCGTTGAGACGAGCGTTCTCGCTGCGTTGGCGCTGTACCCTCCGTGCGGCTTTTCGGTATCGGCTATGTAGTTGTAGACCGTTTTTTCGGTGAGCCTGTTGCCGGTATAGCTGTACTCCGTCGCGCTGCGGCGCGTGACAGCCTCGGTGACATTGTTGTTGCCATCGTATTTATACCATGTGTACGAATAGCCGCTGCGTATCTGCTCGGGCATGCCCGCATCATTGTATTTATATTCGGTGACCTTTGAATCCGTGCCGACGTAGCAGAAGGCTATATCGTCAAAATACGCCGTGCCGGGTTGGTTATCGTATTCGCAGCGGATCGTTATGCTTTTAACGAATTCACCCGCGCGGGTATATATGACCTCACTCGCAAACTGCCACGAACGGATATATCTGCCGAAGGGCAGCGTAAGAACGTCCTCCGACTCCTCGCCGCCCGCGTTAACATATTTGACGGAAACGCTGAGACGGAAGGTGCTTGCACTGTTTGAAACGACTTTGTCTGCCATTGCGCGGCAGGATATCCTGTATTGCTTGGAGAGTATGGTATACGGGCTTGCAAGATATTCGCTTTTTTCACCGGCGGTCGCACTGTACACCGTTTGCTCGGCATATGCCGTATGACCGATACCGCCGCCGTTGATCCTGAGAGCGCGCCCCTCGAAACCCGCTGCCTCAACAGCCGAAAACGCGGAGCCGGGGGAAAGCGTCCAGTATTCGGGCTTGAACGACGAGTCGTAAAGCTCAAATGCACCGTTAAGGACTCTGCTGAATCCGCTCGCGCCTACCGATTTCGACAGCGTCATGTGCTTCACGTCGATCGCCGTGCTGCCCTTGACGCCGAGCTTCACGGTATATGTTCCGGCTTCCGTTATTTCAAATGTAAGGCTGCCCTCTGCGCTCTCGGCAGGGGTGTACTCCTTGCGGAAGTGGATCCTCTCGGTGTCATTCTGCGCCCCCGAAAGCGGCGTAACCTGAAGATACGCCTCGGTATCCGAAGCGCCTTGGCGCATAACGTCGGCAGACAGGGTATATTTTCCCGGGCGCAGATACACGCTCTGCTCAATCGTGGCAGGGGTAGTGCCGTCGGGTGTCAGCCTGACGGAATAATCACGGTCAAATGGATATTTGTTATATCCGTCCGCAGCCCGCACACCGACCGTTCCGGATGTCGTCCAACTGTCGGGCATACCGGATGTCAGTGCTTCGAAATTGCCGTTGATCAGATAATTGACCGCAAGATCGGAGACGGACGCCGACTGCTTTATGCTGTTTTTTGCCTTTTCGTTATCCTCCTCATATGAGCCGGAGGTGGCGCCGTACAGCATTTTTCCGTCCTTGTCGGTAAAGTAGCAGCTAACGCATCTGCCCTCGTTATCGAAAACGTAGCGGGTGATGATATTGTCGTCCTCGGTGGTTATATCATCATCTTCGCCGGAGGTCTCGACCTCGGTATATCCGGTGCCGTAGGTTATGTTGACAGTCTGACCTTCCTGCCACTCGTCGGAGTTCCTTCCCCACTCGGAGACCGAAATGACTCTGCCCGCCGAGTCATATGTGTAGTACATATTGACCTCGTTGAGGTCATCGGTTATGGAACGGAGGTGTCCCACCGAATCGTAATCGTAATAATACACGGCGTCGATCTCTATGTGCGGATCGTAGTCGTTGTTGCGGAAGTTTATCCAGTTGGCTGCCGAGGTGTTGCCGTCCTTCTGGTGCGCAACGACTATCTTGCGCAAATAGCGCGTTGCGGCAGCTATTTCGGTGTTATAATCAGCCGAATAGAACAGATGCACCGCCTGCTGCGTCGCCGGATTGAGGATATAGCTTATGACTCCGCTGGTGCGGTAGTATATCTCAAGCTGGGTCGTATAGGACGATGCGCCGTTCGGCTTGAGCTTTACCGCCGTCGGGCGTCCGTAGCTGTTGCAGTCGAACGCGACCGTATTGCCGTTCACATCGGTTATCTGAGTGAGATATCCTCCGGCGTAGGTATAGGAGGTATTATTTTCGTCACGCGTAAAGGTATAAACGTTGAAGTCGGGATCTGTTATCGTATACTCCGACTCATATACTGTGAGTTTGAGCTTCAGTCCGTCCTCGTCGTAATAAATATTGCTCTCATCGGACTTCGTACTGCGGAAAAACGCGTGCTCTGTGCCGTCGGCATCGGTGTACACGTAGAAGGTCTCGGTCGCCTGGTTTTCGTTTATATATGTGCGCGGCACGATGCACTGATTTATGTTGGTCTTGAAGCCGCCCGCGACCGTTGCATAGTTATACGGCACCTCACGGCTGTGACGGGTGTAGTACCATTTGGTCAGCATCGAGTTGTATATGAGAGTCGGGGTGAACGGCATGAGGCTGTCGGTGCTCGTGAGCGTTCCTATGCTGAACACGAGATTGCCGTTTGCAAGGTTCAGGCTGCCCACTCCGGCGCTGCCCGCCTTCTGGGATATGAACGACCAGTAGTCCTCGACGCCGAGCTGATCGCGGTATGTTACGATAAGCTGCGGGTGAAGCGTAACGTCGGGATTATTTGACGAGAAGAAGATCGTAAGATCCTGTGATTCGTATTCCTCTACGTCCTGCAGAAAAACGCCGTAGTTTTCTTCGGTGCCGTCATACCATGAGCGGGCAAGATCGGTGATGTCCCACGAATGGCGTCCGCTCTCGGTATCCTCGTCGAACATGTTATAGTCAAGCGGATCGGTGTCGGGAACGCCTTCCGACGAATCCGTCAGGCGGCTCCAGTTCAGGCTTCCATCCCAATCGCTCGTTATCTTATATATACCGATGCAGTTGTTGCCCGTATACTGGCAGTAAAGCGCGAACTTCACGTTCGTTATGTATGCGTATTCCGGCAGCTCGGGCAGCGTGTTGGTCTTCCATGCGGCGTGCCACGGTCCTCCGATAAACAGTCTCAGATCTGTATCACACGATGTATTCGGAGAATCGGAGCTGAAATCAACATCAACGCAATCGGCTGAGTCTGCATTCAGCGACGGGTCGATCTCGACCGGGAACGCTCTGCCGTCGCTGTTGATCCAGTCCGCGTCGGCGGTCACGGTGAATTTGTACTTTCCGTTGCCGAGATCGCTCACGGAATACGAAACGGCGTCCGAGCGCGCGCCGTCCGCATCGACCATGTACCCGCGCGGGGTGACATACACCGTTTCATCGTCCGTGGGATCGTATATCCGCACCGAGCCGTCACCGCACACGGCGGCGGTAAGGTTGTTGAGTGATATCGTGAATGTATATAAATAAGACGGCAGCTTTTTCTTTACTATAATGTTCTCCTTCACATTCGATGAGAAAACAATATACTCAAGATCGGTCCCGTCAAGTATATTTTCGTATGTTATTTTTGATGACAGCTTGTCAAGCCGCATGAGCTTCTGCAGCTTTGTTTCGGTGGCGTCAGTCTCTTTTTCAAGGCTCGTGACCTTTCCGGCGGTCTTTTTTCTTGCGCCGTCAAGGCTCATGACGATCTTGCGATTTCCGTCATGCAGTGTGAAAAGGCTTTCGTTGCCGGTTATCTTTTTTGCAAATTTGATGCGCGCGTTGCTTGTAGAATAATCGTTTCCGGATGCAGCGAGGGTGTTGTCTATGTCCTTCCACTCGCCGTTATCCAGGTAATGCACGGGCATGTCGTACTGAACTGCGATATTCGTTCCGTCAGGGCAGTGAAAATGCTTGACGTTTTCCTCGCGCCGCTCCGTCATCTCGTATGTATCGGACGCACGCCCGGCAGGCTCGTCATTTTCGCCGGATGTGCCCGACGAAAGTCCGTCTATCCACTCGGCAAAAACAAACGTAGGAACAAGGTAAACGATCATAAGGATAGACAGGAAAACTGCAAGCGTTTTGAATGTGTACTTCTTAAGGTCTTTCATCTTTCTTTCCTTTCTGTGGTGACAGTTATGATTTGTGCATACCGCCTCGGGTGAGCACGTGGAATGCTTCGTCCCCCATATCGGGGACACATCTTGATACGCTCATACACCCTCGTTTCCGGACACTGTCGGGTATATGCCGTAACAACAAGGACGGCTTTACATGACGTGCTTCTCTCACTGGGTGATGCCCCCTCTACGCCGAGAATTTCGCGTGGCTTGTTTGGGTGTCATTCGTCTATATAAATCCAGCTGTCACTCGGGAGCTCATAGAGATATCTTCGAGGCTGTAGATTTTTTGAGCTATCCCGGATGCCGTTGCTTCGTCACCGTCAAATCCAATGGCCAAGCTAATTGACAGGATCCTCTTCCATCTGACGGTGGCAGCATCTGCGCTCACGGCACGCACTCATCAGGCAACTGAGAAACATTGCCGCAGTCGCCAATACCTACACAACTCGTTTGATACTTTTCTTTTTCATCGCAATCGCTCCTCTCAAAATAAAATCTATGCATCCGATATGACGACAAAATGCCGAGGCATGTGACGACATGCCTCGGCATTTTTCTTCTTTTTATGACTCGGACGCATCATATGACGCACGTCCGAATGTCTGTCCCGCCTGCGGCGGACTAAACCGGTCAGCCGCCCGTTGGGCTACTGTCTGTTGCGCGAGAGTGGCACGGGTTCGGGAGCGGAAGAAGAATTCAAATTAAAAGAGCCACGCACATGGCGTGGAGCAAAATCTGTGACACCCTGTAATAACCTGTTCCGCCCGCGAAGCGGGGCGGAACGTCAGCCGCACTTCGTGCTGCTGAATGTAAAGCGAGAGTATCGCCGGTCTAGTACAATAAAAAAGCCAAGTAAAAAGCCACGCACATGGCGTGGCTCTTTTTATTTGGCTCCCCCTACTGGACTTGAACCAGTGACACCCTGATTAACAGTCAGGTGCTCTGGCAGTCGGGGCTGTTTACACCAAAAGCGCACCCGAATGATCTATGTAAAAAATGAAGCATCTACTATAATATAATTATACCACATAACACCGTGAATTGCAAGACATTGGGAATATTTTGATATTCCCCGCCCCATAAAAGTTCTGCCACCGATTACTCGGTGGCAGTGATCGTTTGGTGGATCCGGAGCCATTCTTCGCAGAACTTGGCGTAAGTCAGGTTCATTTCATAAGTGATCTCATAGTCTTTGCGTACTTCAATCCTCCGGAAAAGCTGACCGGCAATCATCTTCTTTGCTTCAAAAGACGATTCTTCAAATTCCACCGACCAGGTCTTGAACTGCCGGTATGCCGGGATAATCATATCGTTTGTCCGTTTCTCGTCGGCTTCCTCCGCTTTCAGTTTCTCCAGTTCCTTGGTTTCGGCATCGAGTTTCTCACGCAGTGTGCGAAGGGCGGTTGCCAAATCCTCCCCGGAAAAGTCGCTCTCCCCTGCAAGTGATTTTACAATCTCACTACGCAGACTTTCCAGTTGCTTGGTGTCCTTGCGAATCTGATCTTCCAGCCGTTTCTTTTGGAGGGAAAACTCAGCCGTCACTTTTCTCTGTGCCTGCTCAATTTTCTCCTCCTCGGGGCACCCGCTGATACTGGCAAAGATTTGGCTCATTGCCTTCAGCACCGCCCGGTCAATCCGTTCGGAATCATAGACCGATGCACCGTCGCAATCGTTCAGTCCCCTGCTCCTGTGGTAACAAATATACCGACCACGGGAATCGCTGCGCTGACTGCCATCCGCACGGGTGTATCGGATGATCCCGCGACTGGTGGCAAGCCGGCATCCGCAATGACCACAGTAGATATTGCCGGAAAGAAGTGCTTTTCCCCGATTCGTCAGGGCGATCTGACGCTTTTCGTCATTCTTGACATTGCGCTGCTCCAGGATATTCTGAACCTGAAAAAACACTTTATCAGGAATGATCTGCAAGTCCTCAAGCCGCTCTGACTTCACCCCGCCCTTGGAAAGAAATCCACGATAGATTTCATTCTTCATGATACGTAAAATGTACGAGCTGGTGAAATCGCGGTCATTGTGCGTTTTGAGCCCCTTCTTGTTGAGGTAGGATGCCATCCGATGGCTTCCGTATCCCTCCTCGACAATCATCCGAAAAACCTCGCGCACAACCTCCGCTTCCTCCGGGCAGATGGCAAGATCACGCATGACCTGCCCTTTCTTGTTCTTTCTGCCCTTATCCACAAGCATATATCCGTATGGCAGACTGCCGCCTGTGTATATCCCCTCCGCCACCATCTGGTGCATACGGGTCTTGACACGGATGGAGGTCTTTTCGGATTCCCCCGATGCCTGCCAGAAACGGATGTAGTTCATCAGCTTGTCCACATGCTGATCAAACTTCTGCTGTCCTTCATTGACGCTCCAGACCTCAATGCCGTGGTCGGCAAACCATTCCAGAACAAACGGTGTTTCGTTTTCTATTCTTCCGAGGCGGTCGAACATGAAAACAAGCAAAACATCAAACTCTTTATTCAGTGCCGCTTCTTTCAGCTCCTGAATGGCGTCTCGCTTTTCAGCAGATACTTTGAAGCCGGAGATACCCTTCTCCTCCTTTTCAACCAGAATAGTCCATCCCATTCTGGCAGCGAAATCGTGGCAGGTAATCCGTTGCATCGGAATGTCGTCTTTGACCACATCGACCTGCTGTGCTGTGGAAACCCGATACAAACAATAAACTCTTTTCATTTTCTATGTCTCCTCTCGCCCGTCCTTTCCGGTACGGGAATCTCTGTGCCTATCAGTATAATGCTCTTTGCCCGTTTTGACAAATGTGCGGATCGGTTTGCGGGAATTTTTCAGCAAAGCAATTTTATCACTCAATTTTACTGTCACTTTTTGTTCTATCGCATTGCGATATGTCGCTTTCAAATATTTTCGGATAAATTTAACCAAAGTACTTGTTTATTTTCGTTTTGTGGTGTATAATATAAGCACGGAGGGTAAGATCATGAAATTACTTTATATCAAAGCGTCCGGCTTCAAGAACATTCAGGATGACTGCATCCTCGACTTTACCGCAAAATCCAAGAAAACCACGGAAGATAAAGAATACGAACTTCAGGAAATCGCAGACGGGTTGTTTGTCTACAACACCGTCGCTTTCATCGGAAAAAACGCATCCGGCAAGACCTCGTTCCTTGATCTTCTTGACTGTGCTTACTCCATTCTCGGCAACTTCTCTTTGGAAGATAAAAACTACTCCTATGACGGGATTCATCTGGTTCTTTTCTTCTACCATGACGGGAAGATTTATCGGTACTCCACGGATATCGCGTCTTCTCAGAACCTCAGTAACAAGGCAACCTTCTCCCATCAGGAGTTATCCGAGAAAACCTATTATAAATCCAAAGCAAAAGCCATCTTTTCGGATGACGATTTCACGCCGGTTGAAAACATCGGCATTCTCCCCGAAGACACTTCCATCGTCTTTTTCGTATTGAAGAAGAAGGAAACAAGAGCGGTTTATTTCAACTCGGACGGCGAAGGCGCAAACACTTATCGCCTGATGTTCCATGCGTTGAAGTTGTATAAACTCTCCCCTTCCGTTCTGTCGAAAGTGCTGCATCTGTTTGACGGCAATATCAAGTCGCTTACCATGTTGGAAGATGAACACAATTATGAGTTGTCTCTGACCACAGGGAAAAAGACGGTATCGGACAAAGAACTCATTCATATTCTGTCCAGCGGAACCACCAAAGGATTGCTTCTGTATGTTACCGTAATTGCCTCACTCAAATACGGGTTTGATCTGATCATCGACGAAATCGAGAACCATTTCCACAAAACGCTCGTCGAAAACATCATCAACCTGTACAAAGACAAATCGGTCAACAAATGCAACGCGACACTCTATTTCTCCACCCATTACTGTGAACTGCTTGATCTGTTCAACCGTCAGGACAATATCTGGGTTTGCCGTGCCGACAAGAAGATTGTTGCTGAGAATATGTACGAGAACTTCGACATTCGTGTTGAACTTTCCAAGAGCCGGCAGTTCTATAACGACGCCTTCAAGACTTCCGTCAATTATGACGACCTGATGAGCATCAAAAAGGAGTTCTTGAAATGAAGAAAATCCTCATCATGTGCGAAGGTCCGAATGAATTGAAGGTGGTGAACCTCCTGCTCGACCACGGCAAGCTGAAGTTTTCGCGGGATGATCTGCTCGATATGCGTCCGTTCCATGCGCGGCAACTGGCATCTCCGCAACTGAAGCCGGCACTCGATGCCTATCACGGCGAACTTGAAATTTACCGCATCGGGGATAAGATGTCGGATGCGCTGAAAATTCCGAAAGAATTATCGTCCGAGATCAAGGCGCAGAAAAAGTTCTGTACCAAGCCGGAACTTGAAATCCTTCTCATTATTGCGGAAAACAGGGTTGCCGATTTTGAAAAGGTCAAGTCAAAACAGAAACCCAAAGACTTCTGCAAGCAAAACCTAGTCTATCATCGCAGAAAGTACGATAATTCCACCGAATTTTACAGCGATTATTTTGGCGACCGAATCGATGTCCTGGTAGCGGCAATTACCGAATATCACCGGACCCACGGAAAACATCAATCGGATGAAGGGTATCTCTTTGACCTTCTGAAATAACCGATCCTTTAGCGGCTGATGCGCTTTTTGCATCAGCCGTTTTTTCTGCTTACCGTATCAGGGAGCCGAAACCGTGCGCCGTATAAACTGCGAAGTCAGGATATTGACGATATTCTCTTTGACATCCGTTTCCGCCTCCTGCTCGGCAAAACGGAAGGTCATGCGCACGCCGTCGCTCTCCATTTTCATCACGGGCTTGCCGTCCTCATAAATCAGTTTCAGCTTGCTTTTATCCTCCATGACTCTCCTCCTTCATCCCCACGCTGATCAACAGGGCGGTTTCAATCCGTTTCATCGTTTCGGCATCCAATTCTCCGACGCGGCTTTTCAGACGGGATTTATCCAATGTGCGGATCTGCTCAAGCAGCGCCATGGAGTTCATCGAAAGCCCCTCGCACCGAACCGGAACATGGGTCGGTTGGTGCGATTTCTTTCCGACCTTACTGGTAATCGGTACAACTACGGTTGTGGGGCTGTACTTGTTGCCGACATCGTTCTGGATAATCAGCAGCGGTCGCACACCGCCCTGCTCGGAACCGACGGTCGGATCGAAGTCGGCGTAGTAAACCTCTCCCCTTTTTACAAATCCTTTCATGTGTTCCTCCAAGGAAATATTCACCGATTCTCATCGGCTATGAAATAGCGGTTATGGACGGCGGGAAATGTATTTTACAGCTACGAGGGGTGC